>AUXO015913619.1_pt1 | contig 10822 bp, 8 predicted proteins | sample 768731 | NCBI WGS metagenome assembly AUXO01 (sample SAMN02715735, study PRJNA202380) | gut metagenome | biome: sheep rumen | host: Ovis aries | place: New Zealand: Palmerston North
GGGCACTTACGTACAATAGTGCCATCCACTAATCTTAATTGTTCTGATGCCATAACTTTAAAAATTTTTTGGCGTTAATAAAGTCATGACAGCGCTGTCCGTTGGTGCGAGTTTAACGTGGTACCATTCTCGCTATCCAACGTTTGACGGTGCAAAAGTACTGCTTTTTAGGCACATAACGAAAAAGCCGACGATGGAAAGTCGTCGGCGCAAAGAAAAAAAGCCGCTGTAATTCAGCGACTTATGAAGAAAATGAAGAAAAATTACGAGTTTCTACAGCCGACGATTGAGCCGACGATCAGCCGATGACTTTTGGGGGCATGAAGACCTCTGCACCACTCTTCTTGACGGTCTTGCGGAGTTTCTCGGGTTCGTAATCACGTACCCATTTTCGTCCGAACAGTTTACAGAAGTCCTTGAGCCATTTCTTGAATGTATGCGGACGTTTTTGCAAGATCGTCGGATTTTGGTCAAAGATGACGAGTGCATGTCGTGCCCAGTCGGCATCCGCATCTCTGTCGTCGCGTTCGGCTTCTTCCATGAGGAAGGTAACTAATTTATCAAACAGATCGCTCTTGCGGTAGAGATAAGTGAACGTCTTATCTAACGGAGGACGATTGTCCATGGTCTGCTTGAGGTTTTGTGCTTCTTGGGCTTGGAGAAGTTGGATTTGGGTTTGGAGATAAGCTAACTCATGCGTACGACGGAAGAATGAATGGAGTTGTTCTTCGGTCATAGGGTGTTTGGCTAGCGCAAGGGCTAATTCTGCGGGGTTGTTGGCATGTCGTTCGTAAGCCTTACCTCCGGGTTCTTTGGACAGTTCGTCGGATAAGGTGGAATAGAATAACTGGAGTTGCGCGGATGTAGGTCCATCCCAAGGGAAGCGGATTGATAGTCGAGATTGGAACAACGATAGATCTTTGGGCCATTGCAACTGCTCGTACCGAGCGAGAACGTTGGTATAGCTGAGTTGGATAGCTTGAGGATTGTTCTTTCCGGCATGGGATGTTTGCAGGAGCATATCGAGAATGACCGAATAGCTCTTCTGGAGCATGGTGAGCAGTTCTTGCTCTTTGGAAGCGATGAAAGCTTCACGTTGATGCCATGCGTCCCGTTGGTTCTCGTCGCATATGATGGAAAGGAACTTCATGTACTCGTCCTGATAATCGTTGGAGGACGTAGGTTGGTAGTCATCTGTCATGAAGTCTTCGAGACGATGTCGTGCATCTCGGAGCCACCGTTGGATCTCTTTAATCTCGGAGAAGGGATAAGGAGGGAAACTGCGCCGTATATATTCTGATAGTTCATCCGCTTTGTCGTACAATGCCCACATCCGATGCAGCATCCGCTCTATATTGACGTAGCGATCATGCCAATCGAGAGTTTCCCAATCACGCAACATAGCGTCATGGGAGTCTAACTCAGCATGGAGGAGTTGCTGGAATTGTGCTATTTCGGATTGGATGTTCATTGTTCGGTGGGATTGTATATGCCGGAGTCTGTTTTATAGAGCGCGATGAAGTCGTTTAGTTGTTGACGGCGGGTACGCCAGTTAGGGAGAAACCGCTCCATGCGTGCTTCGAAGAGTCGGGAGTGATTGGGCACTTGGAGGTGGGTCAGTTCATGGACGATGATATAATCAATACACTCCATAGGCACGCGTGCCAGTTCGAGGTTGAACATCAGTTTGCGCCGACGTGATTGGCATGAACCCCATTCCGCACGCATCTGTTTGATCTGCCAAGTCACATCGGCTTCGGACATGATGGACTGCCAACGAGGAACTGCTTCGGAGAGGTAGTCTCGCAGATGTTCTCGTTGCCATTCAGTGATCAGTTCAGCACGCCGTGCTTCACTGCTGTTGGGTCGCACGGTTAGCAGGAGTTGATCTCCCATCCGCTTGACAGAAGGGGTGCAGGTACGGTCGGTTTGGACGTGTAGCAAAAGTCGTTGTCCGAAGAGATAGTGACTCTCTCCGGAGAGGTAGTGCCGGATGGTCTGACGCGGTTGGTTCAGGATAGCCTCCCGATTGCGCGTTATCCAACTGAGTTTCTGCAGGACGAAGGCCTCGATATCATTGTCGGTGAGGTAAAGAGGTGCGGACACGTGGACACGTCCGTCGGGCGGATAGACCGCCAGATGGATATGCTTGATGGGCTTACGCTCTATGTCAATATGAATCTCTCCTACTTCCATTACCACTCTTGTCCTGCGATGATGCGCATTACTTCTTCTACGGTATAGGGCGTTCCGATAAGTGCCTGACTGACGACACGTTCTATCTGACGTTTCTTGATAGGATTGCCTTTGAAGTCCATCTTAGCGTAGTTATGTACCGCATCGTAGAGGTCATTGGCGAAAGCTTCGTTATGCCCGAAGTTATCATAGAACGCTTTCTTCTGCGGGCATGTTCCATTCCACGGATCTTTCTCGATGGAGCGCAACTCGTTGGAGAGATCGCGAATGCTGCGCAGGAAGTCACGGTACTCAATCTTATGTTGCCGCAGTTCGTCGAGCAGACGATTTAGTTTCTCGGAGAAGTACTTGTATTCGGCAGGGTTGGCATCGCGTTTACGATTGATGACACGGCGCACGTTGGATGTCATTACTTCGCTGACACCCCGTTCTCCACCCAGTTCTTTCTCCGCATCTTCATCGACACCCAGCACCTCACCGGTAGCAGCATCTATGTTGATGATGTCGAGGAAGGAGAAGTCATCGAGCGACTCCAGTTTCTCGCAGCGCGGTGCGATGATATAACGATCGAGGAGTGCGCGCATCTGAGCGTCGTACATTTTGAGATCGACGTAGTCACCGGAACACTTCATGATGGCATGGCGCAGTTCATCGAATTTGTGTACCTCGGCTGCGATAGATTTTATCTCGGTGTCGGAATACCCGGCATCGTCCATCTGCATGGCGATCATAGAATAACGACGCGAGAGTCGCATGACTGCTTGGTAGAACGCTTCGCGACGCGGAGCATTACGAATGCATTCCGCTTCGTGGTCTTCCGCAGGTGTGGTATGATGGACGCAGAAATAATCGAAGAAGTCATCCAATTCACGCGGTTGCTCCACTTTCTCGCAGAGTTTGTGTACGGCAAGAAGGGCAGCATCCAGTTCTTCGCGTGCCTCTTTGATACGATCTTTGAGAAGTCCTTCGACATCTTTCTTCTCGTACTCTTGGAAAGCACCGTTGGTATAGTCTTGGATGGCGTCGGATATCTCCGGGAAAAGTTGCATGTAATCGACGATGTAACCGAACTCTTTCTGCGCACCGTTGACGCGGTTGACACGACAGATGGCTTGGAAGAGGTCATGATCTTTGAGGCTCTTATCCAAGTATAAGTAGGTAGCAGAAGGAGCATCGAAGCCGGTGAGCAGTTTATTGACCACGATGAGCAGTTTCATGTCAGCGGGTTGCTTGATGAAGCGCTGCTTCACTTCTTCTTCAAACTGGTCGTAGGGTTTGTCGCCAATCATCTGGTGGAAGTAGAGAGACTTGAGTTCCTCTTCGGTCTTCCGTTCGTCGGTGTAGCCTTCGCTCAGATCAACCACATCATCGTAGGAACAAACTACAGCACAATGGTCTCCGAAGTCTTGTTCGGCGAAGAGGTGCCAGTATTTGAGGGCAGAATAGATGCTGTCGGTGACGAGCATGGCATTGCCGTATCCTTCACTGAGGGCAGGCAGGAGCATCATATCTTTGAGAATGTCGCCGACGATACGCATCATTCGTTCGTGGGAGGAATATACTTTCTGGAGATGTGCCCAACGGTCTTGGAGCGTCATGCGCGCATTGGGTGTTAGCGCTTTAGTCTGATGCTCGAATATCTGGTTGAGCGCATCTGCGTCGGACAGTTGTTGGTCGATGTTACGTGCTTCGTAACGAAGATCAAGGATGACACCGTCTGCGACAGCTTCGTTGAACTTATAGGTATGGATATAACGACCGAAGTTCTCTTTGGACGTGAGGGTCGATTTATCTTTCTTGAGCAGCGGTGTGCCGGTAAAACCGATGAACATGACCTCTTCCCCAAGGATCTCTTTCATCGCACGATTGAGTTTACCGCCTTGTGTACGGTGGCACTCATCGACAAAGACGAAGATGTTTCCTTTGGCATGGAAGCCTTTAGGAAGGTTGGCACGCAGTTCTTGCAGGAACAGTTCGAGGGATATCTCACCTTCTTTGTTGTCCTTGTTGGAACGTGCGGATGCACCGAACTTATGCACGAGAGTGGTTATCAGCCAGGGTTCAACCGATTGGTTGAGCAGGTTGAGCAGTTGTTTGCCGGACGTGGCGCGTTTGACATCGTTCTCTCCGGTTACTTGGAAACGTTCGGTTATCTGCGTATCCAGTTCATCGCGGTCGGTGATTACGATGATACGTGCATCTTGTATCTCCCGATGAATCCACTTGGCGAGCCATACCATGGTGAGGGACTTGCCTGAGCCTTGCGAGTGCCAGATGATACCACTGTCCTTTGCGAGGATACGCGGTTGAGCCGCTTTGAGTGCGAAGTACTGGTTCGGTCGTGCTACCTTTTTGATTCCACCGTCGAAGATGATCGCATCGCGAATGATTTCCAGCAGACGTTTCTTATCGAGCATCTGGAGCAGCGAGCGGTAGAAGAGGTCGTGGATACGTGCTTCGGTGAAGTCCGAGCGGTATGTGGCCTCGTTCTCGGCATCGCCGCATGGTTCTTTCCATTTAGCAAAATGCTTCTCAGGAGTTTTGATGGTTCCATAGTATAGACCTTCGCTGCGGTTTCCTGCCAGGACGAGTTGGATGGTGGTAAAGAAGGACGGGATGTTGCCGTCTTGCTGATTGCGGAAACTCTGGCGGATACCTTCGGCTACGGACACGGCAGCTCGTTTGAGTTCGAGCACAGCGACGGCTATACCGTTTATATAGATGACGATGTCGGGTCGGCGTGTGTCGTTAGTAGCCCCATCACGAAGAACAGACACTTCTTCCGCAAAGGCAAAATCATTCTTTTCGGGTTCGTCCCAGAGGATAAATTGCAGTGTCTTGTCCAGAGGTTTGTCCTTAGATGCACGTACTGTGGTGAACGAGGTGAGCATGTTATAGACATTTTCGTTCGCCGTATAAATCTCGTTGTAGCGATGGCAAGCGGATGCTAAAGAGCGTAACTCGTTGTATGCCTGTTCCGCCTGTGCGTAAGTCCAACCTTGACGTTGGAGGAAGGCAGTGAGGTCATTGACACGGATGTTGGTGTTGTGCATCTTCCGGTATTTGCCGGGCATGACACGGTTCATCGCATCGAACTGTTGCATGTCCTCATCGAGATTACCGATGAATCGGTATCCGAGTTCGTCTTGCAGCAGCCGAATCACATCGTTTTGCGTCTCGCGCTCTAATAGATTTAAGTGCTCAAGCATAGTTATAATCGTTTTGTTCCGGAGAGGAGGTCATCCATCATTCCGGAGCGGATGTTTGCATATTTGGTACGCTCCAGTTGGAGCATGGCTATCTCATCGTCCATGGCGGTAAGTGAATCTGCAATGGCACGTTGTTCTTTGATATCGGCAGGGTAACTTACGCGCATAGCCAACAACGTCTTCGATTGTACATTCGGAAGTCCCGAACCAACACGCATTGCCATGATAGCCTTTTCGTTATTCTTCAAGAGGTGGTATAGAAAGTCTTTTTCTATCTCCACGTTCTTTCTTACGACCACGCAGTAGCAATGTCCTCCAGCCCAGAACTTCTGATGGATGAAATTCACATAGCCGCACGAGTTTCCACCTTCACTAATAGTAATCGTTTCAGCATTCCTATTGAAGTTCGTTGTATAACCGGAAGGCTCAATACCACCATTTATCATTGGGTAAGGTCCATCTTCTAACAGTTCAGAGCCATTCAGTTGTACCCCTTTTACCACATTGATAATCTCTGACAACTCGCATTCCACCCAATCGCTCTTGCCTGATAGGAGTTGTTCCATGGCACCTTGACGGATGTTCTGTTTCTTTTCGATGGTGCGGTCAAGATCACAAATTAGGGTATCGATATCAAAGAGCGCAGAGGCTATACGGGATTGCTCTTCTTTAGTGGGAGGGAGAGATATTTTGACATTCTCAATATTCTGAGAGGTCAGACTCGGCACTCCTGTTGCCTCATTGATAAGGTTCCAATTTACGTTAGTACACTTATAATACAGGAACAGTGGATTAGCAGAAAAGTTCCTCGTATAGAACAACGTATCTATAGTCCATATTTTGCCGGTATGGTATTGCGGTTTATCAATTGTACCCTTTCTGCCGATGCACACTGTCTCGCCATCATATAAATAATCATCCACCCACGCCACAACACCTCCTGTTCCATAAACGGGAACAGGACCAAAGCCGAGATGTTTATAATCACGACCATTGCAGACGGTGAGTAATTCACCTAACTGCCTTACTTCCCAATCTTCGGGAATGCGACCTATTTCCGTATTTTTGAATTTTGTTTCAATCATGATTAATAGGTATATCCCATCTTCTTTAGCCAATCATGTACTTTAACTCTATCTTCGGAGAGTGCTTCTTCGAGTTGCGGTAGGGTGTATTCGTAACGGTCGTGGGTAGCGATGATGTCGTTGATAACGGCTTGGAGGCTGTCTTGCATCTTACTGTCACACATGCCGATGATGGTCGGAATCCACTTACGCTCTACGACGAGATGTTTAACTTCTTCTTCGGTCAGTTCAGCGAAACGCTTCATGACATCGTGCGTGAGTTGCTTGATGAGGTTGTTGATCTCTTTCTTTATTGCCGCAGCACTATCGTCCATCTTGAGCCAGTCTTTCCAATGCGGGATGACCGACTGCATGTAGTCACGCTTCTCTTTCTCGGCGATAGCGAGTGCTTTCTTGAGGTTGACTTTGTTGAACTTCTGCTTATCGAAGAACGACTCATCGAAGTCTTCTTCGTAGTCAGCTACGAGGTTGGCTTGCAATTGGAGTATTTCTTCTCGTGCCTCTTCGCGTTCCTTGATAGCGGCTTTCTGTTTTGGGAAATACTCATCAATGATGATGGATACAGGCAGAAGGTCCGTGACGAGTTCGGTATAGTTGAACTTATCCTTGGTCTTCATGATCTTGGGCGTATCGTCATCTTCGTCTTTGGCATTCTCGGCTTTCTTATCGACCACTTGTGGTGCTTCTGCTTTAGCATTCCATCCGCTGTGAGCGATGAGGAAGAGGTCATCCTGCATGGTCTCGTTCCAGTAGTTCATGAGTTGATCGTACACCTCATAGGCATCGACGAGGCAGTGGAACTGTGAGGCGGTGTCTTGAAGTGCCTGACTCCACGCCGGGATGAGTTGCTTGGGTTTGCAGCCGGAGACGAGAGCGAGCCATTCGGGACGGACGGAGTCTATCCAACCGGCGATGGAAGAGCGATAGTCTTCGGACTGATGGATATAACTGCTGTCAGCGATGATGGTCTCTTTGACCTGTTCCGCCGGAACGGAGAGGGAGTAAAAGCCCTTTCGTTGAGGCATAGGCGCGAAGAGTTGCTGACGCAGGGTCGGACAGATGGCCCAGAGCGATTCGAGTCGTTCGATGTCTGCTGCGGGGATACCGCCATGCAGATGGGCATCAATGTCCTGATGGATATCCTTGTCTCTGGGCGTGATATAGCGCGAGAGATTGAGGTTGTATTTATTCTTCTTGATGTCGTCGAAAGAAGCGAGATGGGCATAGTGCGGAATCTCCTCTTTGGCGAGCCATGCATCGACGATACGCTTGATGTCCTGTTCACGGAGTCGGTTCTTAGCCCCATCTTTCTTGAAGTCCTCTTTGGCATCGATCATGAAGATTCCTTTGCGAGCGCGTGTGTGGCGTTTGTCAAGCAAGAGGATGCAAGCCGGCCTGTACCAAAGAAGAGGTTGGCAGGCAAGCCGATGATACCTTCGATGAGTCGGTGTTCGACAATCCATTTGCGGATGTCGGCTTCTGCATTACCGCGGAAGAGGACACCGTGCGGCAGGATACAAGCGGCACGACCGTTGCCATCTTTCATGGACTTGATGATATGAAGCAGGAAGGCATAGTCACCGCATTTCTCCGGCGGCATGACGATGTCGGTATATTCCTTGCCGGTCTCGCGATCCACGCGAACGGTTCCCCAGCGTTCGTAGGTGTCGTTGACGGACGCGCCTTTGCGCCACGACTTGAGGGAGAAAGGCGGATTGGCGACGATGTAGTCGAACTGCTTGAGGGCAGTGCCTTCTTTGAACACCGGTGCGTTGATGGTGTCATCGTTCGCAATGTCGGCTGTGGAGACACCATGGATATACATGTTCATCTTCGCCATGTTGACAGACGCGATATCTTTCTCTTGTCCGTACAATTCGCAGACGCGGGAGTTATGGATATCTTCGGTGGGTCCGTAGGCAGCTGCGGCACGCAGGAGGAGTGAGCCGGATCCGCAGGTGGGGTCGTAGATGGTGACGTGTCCTTCGGACTCCTGATGGATGCCGATGAGCACGGCCATGAGTCGGCTGACCTCGGAGGGTGTGTAGAACTGGCCCTTGGATTTACCTGACTCGGCAGCGAAGTTCTTCATGAGGTACTCATATGCGTCGCCGATAAGGTCGTCATCTTCGGCACGGTTGTCGGAGAAGTCGAGTTTGGAATAACGGAAGACGTTGAGCAGTTTGCCGATAGTCTTGATGAGGTCTTTGCCTTTGCCGAGGTTGCTCTCGTCTTGGAAAGACGCTTTGTCGAGCACGCCGGTCAGTTGGAACTCGTTCGCCCATTGGAAGAGCATCTTGTCGATTTCCTCGCCGATATGGGCGTTGCGCGGGAGGCGGCACATGTCGTCGAAGGTGCAGCCGTCGGGGATTTGGAAGTCCGTAAGCGAGCCTGCTTTCTGCTTGTCCGACATATACTTGACGAACAAGAGCACGAGGACGTAGTTCTTGTAAAGACTTGCGTCCATGCCGCCCCGGAGTTGATTGCAACTCTCCCACAGCATGTTGTATAATTGTGATTTCTTTATTGCCATTATAGTGGTGATTGTTTTAGCTTTTCTTGAAAAATTACTTTTTGCGTAGGAAAGAATTTATCATATCTATTTGCTTTTTGATCGCCTTGCGCTTTTGTTTTAGTTCAGCGATGTTTTGTGCCTGTCCTTTCTTTTTCTGCTCATATTCAAGATCATCTATTCTTGCTCCACCAAGTCCGTAGAAAGGGTTAACTATATTATATTCTTCCTCTGCATCTTCGATTTGTTCATCCAGTTCTGCTAACTGCTCCTCATATTGTTCAAGAGCTTTCACCATGTCCGGCGCCTGTGAAGCCATAAAGACATTCATCTGATCGCGCATGGCATCTAGTTGCTCCTTCGTGGATTGGTGTATCGCTTCTATCTGCTTCTGTGCGTCACGAGACGAACGATGCGAAATCCAAAGCGCAACAATAATCGCAGCAACTCCGATTATAGGGCTTGCCATTGTTGCTATATTTATCCACATATCAAGATCCATTTTATTTCTGTCTATAAATCTCGCTCAAAGTCTTGCCGTTGGCATCTTTCCATTTTGTCCAGCCGTTGGTGTTGCGGCCAAGGATCAATGCGCCTGCGATAGAAGGAGAGGATGCAACATAATTGGCTCTCAATACAGAAATGCCATTTACGGTGTCGCATTGTTCGGCGATGAATTGGGCGCGTTTGCTCACAATAGAAAGTTGCAGCGAAGGACGCGTACCACTACGAAGTTCGCTACCGGCAAGAAGGACAAATTCGTTGGTTGCTTCAATCAAATAGCCCATTGCCTTGCTTTCCTTATGCTTGCAATAGAAGATATGTTCGGAGGTCGCAACCGGTTTGACCTCCACTTTCTGCTCTTCTTTTCCCTTAAGGAAGATGTCAAAACCAGCCGCACAGATATAGTTCTTTGCCTCTTCAAAGATCGGCTCAAGCGTGTAGATCTGGTTCTTCTTCAGCGGCGGTTGCTGAGGAGCCACTTTGTTTTCAGACAAATCGTAGTAGCCTAGTTCTTTTAACGCTTCGTAGGTTTTAGCTTCCAGCCATCGAACTTCGGTAGTGGATAAGGTTTCGGTGGTAGAGTGGAACACGATGGCTTCTGTCCAAAAGTCTTTCGCCTCATGGTTCTTCAAACGCTTGATAGAGTCGTCCGTCTCGCCAACGTAAAGTTTGCGCTTATCACGATTAACCAAGATATACAAAGCCGGTTTGTTCAATTCGGCAGAATGCTCTGCTACGAACTTCTTATCGGCTCGGTCTATCACGAACAATTCGGTCACTTGGTTCTCGCAACTGATAATTCGCGAAACCAAGGTATTGTCCGGAACCAGAATTTGAAATACTTTCGTCATATATAGTATTGTTTTTTAGCGTTTGTTAGTGCCTTTGCACACAAAAAAGTGCGCAAAGTTACACAAAAATTCTGACATATGCAAGTTTTGGGGATGGAAAGTTTATATTGCTGCGTTTTTCACGTTTTCCAGACACTAAGAAGTATGTTTCACTGCACATTTTCGAGGTTTGCGACGTCGCAGTCTTTTTGAAATTCGCAAGTTTTGATACACGATGTGTAGCAAAAGTCGTGTGTCAAAAACGCGCAAGATAGTAAAATAAGGCGTTTTAAAAGGCAATTTTGTGTAAAATAATGCATTCTAAAGTACTGATTTTTGTGAAATAATGCATTTTGGGTGTAAAAAAGTGGTACCAACTCTTGCATAATTCAGAAAAAAGCAGTACCTTTGTGCAAAATTTTAACGCCTTATGATTGACAGTAGAACTTTAGAAACGATTCTCTTGGATCAAAAGAATGAGTTGGA
>AUXO010195009.1_pt1 | contig 10821 bp, 9 predicted proteins | sample 768731 | NCBI WGS metagenome assembly AUXO01 (sample SAMN02715735, study PRJNA202380) | gut metagenome | biome: sheep rumen | host: Ovis aries | place: New Zealand: Palmerston North
TTGCCGGCGGTAAGCCAGGAGAGGAGAGATGGGGAGAATACATTGCACTGTGTACCTCCGGCACGACCGGCAGCAGCCGCATCTTCCTCTACAACGCCCGGACCATAGCCAATAACACTCTGATTTTCGACGAGGCTGGGAAGACAAATCCTGATATTCCGTATATTGAAGGAAAACCCTGCAAGCTGCTCGCCTTCCTTCCGTTCCATCATGTGTTTGGCCTGTTTGCCGTATACCTGGCTTACTCGTGTATGGGCAGGACCCTTGTCTACTGTCGCGACAAGTCAGTTCAGACGATACTCGGGACCTGCAGCAGACACGGCGTGACTCATATCTACTGTGTGCCGCTGTTCTTCAACGCCCTCGCGGCCGGCATCAGGAAGAGCCTCGGGGACAGAAAGCTCAATCCGCTTGTCAGGAATGTCATCAAGCGTAAAACACTCGGAACGAAGGTACGGATAATGATAACCGGAGGAGGCCATGTTCCCCCTGAGACGCTGGAGACACTAAATGACATAGGATATCCGCTGAGCAACGGCTTCGGTATGACTGAGACGGGAATCATTTCATTCGAGAAGTCACTTGATCCTGTGCAGCGCAAGAAAGGGAGCATCGGAGAATTCTTCTCTCAGATCGAATACAGAATCGGCAGCGGCACGGCCGGCGAGGGAGAGCTTTTCCTCCGCGGAGGCGCGCTCTACTCCGCCAGCATGATAGATGGGAAGATAGTTCCCAGAGACGAGTCGGCCTGGTTCGCTACCGGCGACCTCATTAAAAAGACAGCGGACGGGCTGTTCATCTGCGGTCGTGTTAAGGATGTAATTATAAATGCAAATGGCGAGAATATATATCCTGATGAACTGGAGGATCACTTCTCAGAGATACCAGGGGCAGTAAAGTCCTGCCTGCTCGGAGCAGAGAACGGAAGCTATGAAGATATCGCGATCGTTTCCCAGCGTGCCGCTGACTTCGATGAAGCTACTTACATAGGACAGATCAGAAAGATCAACGAGTCGCTTCCTATTGGCGAAAGGGTAACCAGAGCCTTTGTCAGCGACGATGAACTCCCGGTCTCCGGCAGTATGAAGGTAATGCGTCTAAAGCTCAGGGACAGCCTGGCGGACTTAGAGGAGCTGCCTCTTTCCGGGAAACTCCGCAGGGCGGAGAGAATGAAAGAGAGTATGAACACTCCGTCTGTAAAGAACAGTATAGACGAAAGGAAACTTAATGAAATAAAGGCCTTCGTGCGGAACACCGTTGCCGACGCCATGAGCTGTTCCGATGGGGTGATGGATTCCATATCCGATACGGACGCTTTCGTCGAGGATCTCGGTATGACAAGTCTGGACATTTTCTCCTGCGTTGCCAAGATTGAGAAAAAGTACAACGTTGTTATCCTGGATACGGATACCGCGAGGCTTACCAATATCGAGAACGCCGCAATTTACATCTATTCACTGATTCACAGCCTCGATGTCGGTGCCCCGGCAAAGAGCAGGGACGTCGGGGAAACATCGAGAATCACGGACTTCACTGAGTCCGGCGAGTACAAAGAGCTTAAGGCCAGGATGGCTGAGACGGCCGAAGACAGCTTAAATCCTTATTTCATTCCGCATGACAGTGTAGTGCGCGATATCTCCACAATACACGGCAGGAGCGTCATCAATCTGGGTTCTTACAACTATCTCGGCATGTCCGGCAATCCGGAGACTGAGCAGGCCGCTATAGACGCAATAAAGAAATACGGCACCTCCGCTTCCGGCGCACGCCTTCTGGCCGGTGAAAAGACTCTCTACAGGGAGCTTGAAAAGGCGATAGCCGAATGGAAGCACACCGATGACGCCATAGTCTGTACAGGCGGCTGGGCGACCAACGTGGCATTTGTCAGCTGCTTTGCGCGCAGAGGTGATCTCATCGTCTACGACGCACTGTCCCATAACTCCCTGACAGAGGGCATCAAGCTCTCCGACGCGGATAAAAAGGTATTCGCCCACAATGACCTTGCCCAGCTCGAGAGTATCCTTGAGAAGGTTAACGGCAGGTACAACAAGGTTCTCATCATCGTAGAGGGCGTATACAGCATGGACGGCGACATCGCCCCCATCCCTGACTTTGTCAGACTGAAAAAGAAGTATAGATGCTTCCTCATGGTCGATGAAGCTCATTCCAGCGGCGTTATAGGCAATAATGCCGGCGGCTGTGACGACTATTTCCACCTTGAGCCTGACGCGATCGACATCAAATATGGAACACTCTCCAAGGCGCTCGGAGCCTGCGGCGGTTACATCGCCGCCAGAGAGGAGATTATTGAGTATCTGAAGTACAGCATGTCCGGCTTTGTGTTTACGGCCGGTATCGCGCCTCCGCTTGCCGCCGCATGCAAGAAGGCGATCGAGATCATCCGGCGCGACAACAGTGCCGTCACCAGGCTGCATGAAAACATAGCCTACTTTGTCAGGCGCGCCAGGGAATGCGGCATGAATACCTGTCTTGCAGGCGAGAGTGCCATTGTGCCCATCATGATAGGCTCTGATGCCGACGCAGTCAGACTCTCCGCAAAACTTCTCGAGAAGGGTGTTTTCGTACCGCCTGCAATGTATCCCGCTGTTCCCGTGGGCGAGAGCAGGCTCCGCTTTACCATTTCGTCAACCCACAGCATCGAGCAGCTTGAGAAAGCTGTTTCCGAGCTTGAGAAGCTCATGCGTGCTGAAGGGTTCATCAGATGACCGGCATGCGGCCAATGGATTTATCAGAAGAAAGCATTGTCGAAGGATGTGTGAAATCGGCACAGGGAGGTTTCCAAAGAGAAACAGATAGAAGGAGATCGGTGATGAAGGAAGAATTCACAAACCTGCGGTCCTTAGTAGGGGCTTTTGCCAAGGCTATGAATCTTATTAACCGGGATATGGAGCATCATCACGAGCAGACTGCTTATCTGGCGTATATGGTCGCCCAACGTATGGGACTTCAGGGAGAGGATCTTCATCATGTTATATTCGCTGCGCTTCTTCACGATATAGGTTCGATCGTGTCACCGGATCCGGAGGATCTGTGTGAGATAGAATCACACCGCCGGGAAGTGGCAAAGATCGGAGCCAACATGATACGGGATCTGGAGCATTTCAGATCGATAGCGTGTATCCTTGAGGTTGTGCAGAACAGTTATCAGGAGAACCTTGCTCTGTTTGGGGAAACGGCTGTACTTGATGTGTGCCAGGCGGTTCATATTTCAGACGCGGCAGTCACTATGCTGGATCCTGACAAACCTGTTTTGTCTCAGGTGCGGGAGATTCTCGATGTGATCAGACAGTATCAGGGGACAGAGTTCTCTCAGAAGGCGGTTGACGCACTGACAGCCTTGAGCAGGATCGAATATGTGTGGATGGATGTTGCTATGAATCCGGAATTCCTTATGTTCTTTACCGGCAGGATTCATTCGGTCAGCCTCGATGACGCACTTGCGTATACGCTCTTTATGTCCAGGATCATCGACTACCGCAGCCCGTTTACAGCTATGCACTCTGCAGGAGTTGCCGCGTCTGCCAGAGAGCTGGCGAGACTGTACGGTATGAGCGAAGAGGACTGTAAGAAGATGGAGATCGCCGGACGGCTTCATGATGTCGGGAAGCTGCGTGTTCCTAATTCTATCCTCGAGAAGCCGGGGAAGCTTACAGACGATGAGTTCGATATAGTGAAAGAGCATCCTTATTACACAAGGAAAAAACTCTTGCAATCCTGGAGGACAATGTAAAGCGGGGAGATATATGCGCGGACATCTTTCAGCTTCTTAAGGATCATTATGATGAAGTTGATTCAGCCAGAAGAGAAGAGTCTCAGATAGCCGGAAAGCGTTATTATATGTCGATGGAGCCGGACAGAGACTGAATGGTGTGTTCATAACCCTTTGGCGGGCATAAAATGTGTGCCCGCCAAAGGATTTTTACAGAGTGTATCACTCACCGGTATTCGCATGATTGAGCAGATGCTCACGGTATTCATCTCCCGGAACAAACCATTCACCGCAGTATTGGCACTGCTCTTTGCCGCCGTACAGATCCTCCATCGTGTGATTCAGCAGATGAATTGTCATAATACTATCGGCTCAACTATATCATTATACACGGCACGGGTTCAACATTGCTGGCGGACGTTTTTTACGGGTTAATCATATGATGGATGAAACAGAGATAAGGATGTATTCGCTTATCTGCAGCAGTGACGGGATCAAAGCCAGGGACATTGCCAGATATACAGGCGCGGATAAGACGGTTATCAACCGGCTTCTGTACAGCGCGCCGTTTATTCATGAACTGTGTTACAGGGATTCCGGGTACAGATGGCATGGCCTGATACGTCAGGCGCATCCACATACAGGACTGGGTGATTTCTGCGGGTATTATGGGTCCGTGACCCGTTTCACCGGGCAGTCTGAAGACGAGTGGATGGAAGAGCTGAAGGCGGGATGCAGGCAGATAGGCCGGAATCTGAACGACACAAGGGGACTGTTCCATTCTTTCAGGGATGCCAGGGAGGTCATGCTGGGACTGTTCCGTGATCTCGAGGCGCTGGATATTTCTTCATGGGAGATCTGCTTTGAACTGAGGATCAGGAAATCAAGGCATGTACGGATATATGCGGATGTTCTTGTTATCACTATGGACAGAGTGTTTTCGCTGGAATTCAAGATGAAGGATGTGATTGACCCCGGGGAAGAGCTTCAGGCGGCCAAGTATGCGAGATATCTGGATATTATCTTCGGACCGGAATACGAGGTGATTCCGGCCCTTGTTCTGACAAGAGCTTCAGACCTGTATACATGGCAGCAGCTGCCGCACAGCACGGCTCAGCTGCCGGTATGCTCGGGCGATATGCTGTTTAATCTGTTTGATGAATACTACTCATTTCTTGGATGAAAATGTTTCAATCTGGAACATTCGCTTGTATTTCTCCCGTAAAAAGGATTATTATCATGGAGTTTTAAGAAATACAGATTCAGAAAACGCGGAGAGAGTAAAGACTGGTTTCATGAGTATTACTGCAATTAAACAATGGCTGACGCCAAAGGTAACAGAGGAATCGCGCAAAAGTATAACGAAGATTAATATAAGGCTCATCGGCAGAGTGTCGCCCATATTTCTTATTCTGACGACAGTGCTTCTTGTAGTTTATTCCTTTTTTTATATTGTCTGGGGAGACAGATACAGGCTGGCAGTGCTGAGTGTCGCTGTCTGCGCGCTGTTCTTCTTCTGCGCGGTGAGTGCGTCAAGGCACTGGAACAGGGATGCGGACGCCGGGTCGAAGGCCGGCACCGGGCGGATAATAGAAGTATTTTACTGGCTGTTTTCCGTCTGGGGCGTTCTGGTTTCATGGCGTATGTATATCCATCAGAGTCAGATGATGATTATGGATACTGTGCAGATCGGGTTTATGGTCCTTGTCTGCTGCTATCCGCTGTGGGGCGCAGTCCGGATCATACTGGTATACCTGTTTCTGTACATTTTACTTCTGACCACTGACGGAGCGGCGCAGATCAATACCGCGATATACTGGCTGATGCCGGCTATGATCTGCTTTGGAACAGTGATTAGATATGGTATGGAACTCAAGAACATCGAGCTTGTACGAGACCTGACGAAGTATTCCAGGTCTCTTGAGAATACTTCCAGCCATGATGAACTGACCGGGATGAAAAACCGCACAGCCCTGAGGGATGACTTCCCGTCTTACTGCGGGAAGCCGGTCTGGGTGATAATGTCAGATGTTGATCATTTCAAGAGATACAACGATACTTACGGGCATGAGATCGGAGACAGGATTCTAATTGCCTTCGCGAATGAGATTATGAACCTGTTCGGGAAGACATGCTCATACCGTTACGGCGGAGATGAGTTTCTCATAATACTGACGGGGTATTCGCAGACAGAGATTACCACCATGCTTACGGTATGGACTGAGATGGTAGGGAACATCCGGCTGGAAGAGCTTCCGGAGGAAGACGACTTCTCCTGCAGTTACGGGTATGTCGGGGGGACTCCGGCGGATGAGCCGGAGCTGAGAAAGCTGGTGGTTCTTGCTGACAAGAAGCTGTACGAGATGAAGAGGTCCAGGTAGCAGTTCTTTATCCTGATAGTCTGCACGTCCTGTCCGATATTCTGAAGAAAGAACCCTTCCGGACTGGTTATATAAAGAAATCCCCGAGGTTATTTGAGACAGCCTTACTTTATATATGCTGGACAAAATGCAGCAAACAGTGTTATGCTGTCGAACGCAAGTCTGCAGACGGCAGACTTGCAAAATAATCAGACAGGTACAAAAAGGCAGAGGATACTATGGGCAGTAAGGACAGCAGACATTCATTTTCAGGGAAACTCGGTTTTGTTCTGTCGGCGGCAGGAGCGTCTGTCGGACTGGGCAATCTCTGGCGTTTTCCATATCTGGCGGCGCAGTACGGCGGGGGCATATTCCTGCTGGTATACATTATTCTTGCTGTCACATTCGGATACACTATGATCATGAGTGAATCCGCTATCGGGCGAATGACGAGAAAGAGCCCCGTCGGGGCGTTCATGAGCTTTGGCAGCGGTATCCTGAACAGGACAGGCGGCTGGATCAATGCCATCATACCGATCCTGATTGTCCCATACTATTCCGTCATCGGCGGATGGGTACTGAAGTATCTGTTCGCGTATATCACTGACGGGAGCCGTGTCATGACAGATGACCAGTATTTCACCGGTTTTCTTGGCAGCGGCAGCCAGCAGATCCTGTGGTTTTTTGTGTTTATCGTTGTTGACCTCGTAGTTATATTCTTCGGGGTTCAGAACGGAATAGAGCGAGTCTCAACGCTGATCATGCCGGTTCTGGCAGTCCTTGCGGTAATATTGGCTGTATATTCGATGACTCTGCCGGGCGCTATGGCCGGAGTGCGCTACTTCCTTATTCCGGACTTCTCAAGGTTTTCACTCAAGACTGTTGTAGCCGCTCTCGGGCAGATGTTCTATTCGCTGTCCATAGCGATGGGTATTCTGATTACGTTCGGGTCCTACATGAAGAAGGAAACCGATATGGAATCCTCAGCGGTCCAGGTAGAGATATTTGATACTGTGATAGCGATTCTTGCGGGACTGATGATTATCCCTGCGGTTTTCTCCTTCTCAGGAGGAGATCCGTCCAGTCTTAACAGCGGACCTTCCCTGATGTTCATCACAATGCCGAAGATCTTTGACAGCATCGGAGGAGGCAGGGTGATAGGCATCCTGTTCTTTGTACTGGTATTCTTCGCGGCGCTGACTTCGTCAATCGCCCTGACTGAGAGCTGTGTGTCGACATTCGAGGATGAATTTGGATGGAACCGGCGGATCTCCACGGTCATCATGGGCGTTATTATGGCGCTGCTGGGAACCCTGAGCTGCCTTGGCTTCAACACACTGAGTTTTGTCCATATTCTTGGGATGGGGATTCTTGACTTCTTCGATTTCCTGACAAATTCACTGATGATGCCTGTATCGGCTCTGATGATCTGCCTGCTGGTGCTCAGGGTAATCGGAATAGGCAAGGTTGAAGAGGAGGTAATGTACAGTTCATCCTTCCGCAGGAGAGGGCTCTACCGCTTCGTCATAAAATATCTGGCGATACCGCTGCTTGTGGTTATTTTCCTGAGTTCGGTCGCGAACGCTTTCGGATGGATACATATCTGAGATGCGGTACGCTGAAGTATTTTTCTGAGAGAACAGGGATTACATTCACCGTGGGCCGGGGCCGCGCGATGAAGAATAAAAACGGGCAGGAAACTCTCCTGCCCGAATTACATTTACCGCGATCCGGATAACCGCCGGAAGACCGCGCAGACATGTCACATATCGATCGCGCCTGCGTCCTTGCCGTTGATCACATAGTACGCCTTGCTCTCCTCTGACTTGAGGTAGAGGTGAAGCTGGCTGACGGTTCCGTCATGCTCTGCCTTCCAGTCCTCCTTCGCCGCCTTGGAAACATCAGCGACGTCCACAGACTTTCCATCGAACTGCAGAACCACGTTTACCTTCGGTTCACTTTTTGCTGCCATATGAATCCTCCTCCTGTATCCTGAACTCTAACCGTCAGGAACAATAATATGTTACCACGCCATATTACATTCAGCCGTGTCATATGTCAAATTCACTTTGCCGGGAGTATGTGCTCATCGAGCATGATGGTAAACGGGCCGTCATTGGTGAGGTGAACCTTCATATCCGCGCCGAACTGCCCTGTCTCAACTATCGGGACACTCCTGCGGCACTGTTCTACGATATAATCATATATCTTCCTGGCATGATCCGGACTGCCGGCATTTGTGAAGCCGGGGCGGTTGCCCTTTCTGCAGTCGGCATACAGGGTGAACTGTGAGACCAGAAGAAGAGCCCCCCCGACATCCTTCAGAGAGAGATTGGTTTTGCCGTTCCCGTCCTCAAAGATCCTAAGCCCGAGAAGCTTGCGTACATACAGATCAGCGGTCTTTTCGGTATCACTGTCGCAGCAGCCTATCAGGACCAGGTATCCTCTGCCGATCGCGGCAGCTGGCCGGCCTTCAATTTCTACAGATGCGTCAAGCACTCTCTGAATCAGGAATCTCATGATGAACCTCCATAATCGGCTTTTGGCAAGTTAATGCTATGATTGCAGCCTCATAATCATAGCACAGCGCATATTCGAAATGAAGCACCGGATGTGGTATGATAATAGCTGCAGCGATATAATCCTGACCTATACGCAGGGTGAAATGTGCGTACCGTGAAACGGCCGGAAACCGGCTCTGGCAGTTTATTCTTTTTGACGATATCATGAAAGGAATGATTGCATGGCAAAGATAATAGAACATAATTTCAGCAGAAAAAGAGGAAGGGATCTTCTTACTGCTTCTTTCGGTTATTATATGCAGGAGATAGAGGACAAGAAGCGGCTCCTGGGAGAGATGGTTATGCAGGCAAGGCTTTTCCTGTCCCAGGAGGGAATGGATCCGACAGGATTTGTGCTGAGCGAGTCTTATCTGAGAGAATTCTTTGCCATGAAGTATGGCAATTCTGATATACCGCAGAACAGTTACGCGGAGATCGTATACATAAAGCACCGGAATAACAGCGTGGTCGCGCTGTGCCAGTTTGCATCACCTGAGGAGGACGGCATCTCGATATCTTATCAGATATATTCTCTCGATAATATACATGAAGGAAACAGGAGATGGAGCCTGTACAACTTTAAGTCCCGGACATGGGTCGAGGATGAAGAAGACTGCTTTGACCTGACGCAGATTCTTGGCGAGATTGACATGTTTTCTGACAGAAATGACATGACAGTTATGGAAAACAAGGATTGATTATAAACATAACTATGTGTTATCATAAAAAAGTTTGAAATCCATGAATAATGAATCTGATAATATATAACAAATCACATGTACGGAGGGTGAGCGGATGGCTCGCAGAGAAGACGACAATCCGTTGATGAATATGGGGCGCAAGGGCCCAAGCTGGGGAAAGATCTGGGGCATCACGCTGTGTGTTATACTCGGGATTGTAGTTGCAGGCAGTATCGGTATTTATTATTTCGGACATAACATGATCAACCGTATGAATTACCAGGCGGATGAGGATGTCAGACAGTTCGAGACTCTTCCGGAGCAGGCCGCTGAGGTCAGTACGGAAGCTGAAGTTACGGGAAATGTACTAAATGAATCAGAGCTGGATAATCTGCATGTACTGATGAACCAGGCTCAGAAGGCCCAGAACGACGATGTGATTATGGATCAGTCCGTCTACAACGTGGTGCTGGCAGGAGTGGACAGGGATGATAAGAGCTGGAACGGTAATGCCGACAGTGTGATGCTTATCTCACTGAACAATGATAAGAAGCGTGCAAGTGTCATCTCTCTGATGAGAGATACATACGTTGAGATTCCCGGGCATGATTACAATAAGCTGAATTCGTCTTATGCATACGGAGGAGGCCCGCTGCTGTGCGATACGATCGAGGAGAACTACCGGATCCCCGTTGAGCGCTATGCCGCTGTTGATTTTGAGAACCTGGTGGATATCGTGGATGCCCTTGGCGGAGTAGAGCTTGAGTGGACCGCGAATGAAATCGAAGTCGCAAATGGATATATCAAGGATATGTGCGAGCGTGTCTTCGATATACCGTATGAGGATCATGCGATTCTCGAGAAGCCGGGAATGATCCTCAGCGACGGCGTACAGGCTGTCGCGTACGCGAGAAACCGGTTTGTGGGCAATTCGGATTACACCCGCACACAAAGACAGCGTTATGTCATACAGCAGATGGTGGCGAAGATCAAGACGCTGAGCTCAACACAGCTTCTTGGCTTTGTGCAGAAAGTTCTTCCGCTGGTAACGCATAATCTTCCGGAGAACGAGATCTGGTCACTTGTATGGGACGCTCCGTCAATTCTGAAGTACGACATCGTGATGGACCGTGTGCCTTATGACGGAATGTATGATGAGATTGACGTAGGCGGACAGGGCATGCTTGTTCCGCACTGGGATAAGACGATCACGCAGATGCACCGTACGATCTACGGCGACGGATCTATCAGCGATAATGAAGACAATGATATGGATACGTCAAAGTATGAGCTTACTGATGAGTATATGAAACTGACGGGGGGCACGGGTACACTGTTCCCGGAGGGCTTCACAGGGGAGCTTGCCACTGAATCCCAGGAGAGCGCCGGGTCTGACAAGCCGCGTGTAGGATGACAGAAGATAATTTAAAAAACAGGGGCTATGGTGATAGCTCCTGTTTTTGCTATTTTTAGCCTCTTATGACGGAGGC
>AUXO016503743.1_pt1 | contig 10821 bp, 20 predicted proteins | sample 768731 | NCBI WGS metagenome assembly AUXO01 (sample SAMN02715735, study PRJNA202380) | gut metagenome | biome: sheep rumen | host: Ovis aries | place: New Zealand: Palmerston North
AATAATGTTTAAAGTAATTAATCCAGCAGATAAAGAAACAAGAAAAGTTGGAGATCCTACTTTTAATATTTTGTTAAATCAGCCAGATAGAATTATATTTCTTGCTGGACCATGCCCAAGAAAAAACTATAATGATGACTGGCGAAATGAAGCTATTGAGTATTTAAAAGAAGCAGGTTTTGATGGAGTTATATTTAATCCAACAAATCCTTATTATGATACTTCAGACCCATTTTATTTAGAAAAGCAAACTCGATGGGAACAGGAGGCAATTCATATGTCAGATAAAATTGTGTTTTGGATTCCTAGAACAGAAGAGCATCCAGCATTCACTACAAATATAGAGCTTGGTGAATTCCTAACAGAAGAAAATATTGACAAAATTTTAATAGGTATGCCAGACTTTGCAATAAAAAATGACTATATTAAAATTAGATTAAAAATGCTAAATAAGCATTATGATACAGATTTAAAAACATTAATGTATAGAACAGTAGAGGAGCTTAAATAAATGACAGATAAAGAAAAAAGAGATTTACACACAGAAACTATTTTAAATCATATTAATATAGTTCGCGATTTATGCTATCAAATGGGCATTCCAGAGCTTGGAAATGCTCATGACTTAAGTAAGTTTAGCCCAGATGAATTTGATATTTATAAATATGCAAATGGAAAAAGGAGCCCACATGATAATGCAAGAGATGAATTAGGATATTCTCCTTCTTGGTACTTACACTATCATAGAAATTTACACCACTGGCAGTCGTATCTTGATATAGTTGATGCAACACCAAATGAAGATGGCACATTTACAATTAAATGCAAAGCTATTAAGATGCCTTATGATAGAGTCATTGAAATGTTTTGTGATCAATGGGGAGCTTCAAAAAACTATAGTAAAGAAACTTTCTCATTAAAAGCACCACTTGAATATTACAAAAATAAGTGTGAAGGTCAAAGAGCCATGTATCCTGCATCTGAAGCACTATTAAAAAAGCTCATTAATCAACTAGCTGATTCTGAAAGTGAAGCAGACTTTATTACTTGGTATAATAACAATAAAGAAACTTTACAGAAAAAGTATGAAAAAGATAACTTAGAATACTAAAATATTTGCTATAGATTACTTTCAAACTAAATATAAAATTGATGATTTTAAAATAAAAAGCCAGAAATAATTATCTGGCTTTTATTGTATAATATATTAATAAAGAAAAATTAGAAAAAAACTATTAATATGAAAAAAGAAGATTTTATTAAACTTTTAGAGCAAGCCAAAACAGATGAGAGTGGTAGACTTTATCTTGATGGCAAATATCATAATAAAGTTTATTTTGGTTTAATTACAACTATTTGTGAAGACATTTTTGATGAACATGGCTGTGAAGATGATGAAATTTATGACAGGCATTGGTGGAATGATGATACACTAGAAATAAGAGTAGTTTCTAAGCATGAGTTCAATATAGAAGAAATGGTAAAAAGTAATGAAAAAGAAAATTAAAGATTTAACTAGAGATGAAATGTTAGATATTTGTGACAATGTTTCTTGGAATTGTAAAAGATGCCCAATTTATAATAAAAGAAGTAAAGTTTGCCCAAGAGGTTATTTTGATACTTTAACCTCAAAACTTACTGAAAAAGAAATGAATAAAGAAATAGAAGTTGTAAATGAAGAAAAATAAATTAAGTACAGCAAATGATAAGATATATACTCCAGTAGAAACAGCTAAGGATATTATTAGTAAGTTTAATTTATCTGGAAAAGTGCTTGATCCATTTAAGGGTGGTGGTGCTTTCTATGATAACCTACCTGAGACTGTTGAAAAAGACTGGTGCGAAATTGATTTATGGAGAGACTTTTTTGACTATAATGAAAAAGTTGACTGGATTATTTCAAACACACCTTATTCTATTTTTGGACCAGTTATTGAGCATTCTATGAAAATTGCTGATAATATAGTTTATTTGATTCCTCTTAATAAGCTTACCAGTTCATTTACAAGAGTAAAAAGCTTGCAAAAGTTCGGCGGTATCCCTTATATGTATATTATTTCACCTAAAAAATGCAACTTCCCATTTGGATTCTGCACTTGTGCTGTTTGGCTTAAAAGAGGTTATGTTGGAGATACTAGAATTGAGGTAGCTAATGATGAATAAGCAAGATTTATGGGATGTTCGATGGGACATTATAAATTATGCAAGTGAAGGTTATGATAATGCTTTATCAGATTTATCTTTTGAAAGAGATTTTGCAAGCTTACTAAATTTAATTGAAGACCCCGAAGATAAGTTACCAGAAGGTTTTGAAATAAATAAAGAAGAGCTTATAGAATTTCTTACTAAAATAAGAGATGGAATCGATAAGTGGTTAAAAAAAGGAGCCCACTATTATGATTAAAGGTATTGTTTGTGCAGCAAAAGACTGGGGAATAGGAAAAGCTAATGGCTTACTTTTTAACCTCCCAGCTGACATGAAGTTTTTTAGAGAGACAACAAAACATAATGTAGTAGTTATGGGATATTCAACTTATCTCTCACTTCCAAAAAGGCCACTTCCAAATAGAGTAAATGTTGTCTTGTGGGATAAAGCACCACTTCCTGTAGAAACAAAAGATGATGTTATTTTCTTCAATAATTTTGAAGCATTACTTAGTTTTGTTAAAATATTAAGTAAAGAATATGATGTATTTATCTGTGGCGGAGCAAGTGTTTATAAATTATTTTTACCTTATTATGATGAGATTTTGCTCACTTATGTTGACAAAATTGACCCAGAAGCGACCGTCTTTTTCCCAAATTTAGGTGAAGATGGTAACTATTCTTTAGAAGAAATTACTGGTGAAGGCAAAGAAGGAGACTTACACTATGAGTTTAGAACTTATAAGCGTAAGGAAATCGTATAATATAATATGAAATTATCAGACTATCAAGTTGGCTTAGATAAATGGGCTAATTTTAATTTAGATATACTTTCCTTAGAAGAGAAACAAAAGGCGCTTCAGGATGCTTTTAGTCACTGTAAAAACCCAAATCATTTATTTTGGTTAAGATCTAAACAATATTACGAAGTTAATATTAATCAAATCTTAGAGGGTAAAGGGCCAATTCCAACAGATGATGAGTATTTAAGAGCTTTTATTTTACCATTATTACCAAGGCATAGTAGAACAAATATGCCTCCGTCAGAAGTTAAAGTAAACTGGAATAATTCTGACTGGTGGTATGAAAACTTTGCAGATTTATTTTATTTACTTGATAATATGTATGTAAAAAAAGCAACCAGAGAGTACTTTAAGCAGAATAAACGTGTTCCAAGAGGGCCATATGCTAGCTGGTTAATGCGTATTATTCAATATATAAATACACAAGAGGGTGAGTTTTTCTTGCCTACAGTTATTCCATGCCTTACCATTGACAAAATAGCTCATGATAGTATACATGCTGGTGTAGCAACAGAAGTAGAACAACAGCCAGATTTTACAATGACAGACGGGCGCAAAGCAGAATTAAAAATTTGTTCTGTCTCATATTTAGATGTTTTTAAAAATAAATTAAGAGATAAGTTTGAAGATATAAAAAGAGATGATTTTCATAATGCTGATGGTGGGCTATTTATTACAAAAGAGCCAATTCCACGATTATTTTCTGTAGATTTGTCAAGCTATGAAGCAGCACAGGTTATAAGAGAGCGACCAGAATTTGATTTATCTGAGTTGCACTTAATATTAACTGATGATAAGGGTCACATTGATTTTAAAGATTGGCCAGCGCTTCCTTGTGCCTTCTTATTTGGTTTTGTTGCAAGCTGGCTAAAAGAATAATGTATGCAAGTTTTTATATCTTATTTTCAAAAAATCCGTGAAATGACTGACCCGAGTATTGTATTAGTTAGTACAGCAACAAAATGGCCATTTTGGATTTATCCTAATAAAAAAAGAGACCCATTTATAGATAGTAATGGATTGTTAAATGGTATATCAGAAGAAAGCTTTTTATTAGCAGAAGATGAAATACCAGAAGAAATGTGTTCTGGAAAACCTTGTCCTTATATTAATAAATGGCCACATTGTCAATTCTTAGATGCTTATTGGAAACACCTACAAAAAATAGACTTTGATGGTTATTTAATTCCAGAGTTAAATAGAGTTGCAGAAGAGGTTAGAAAGATAACTCATTATAAAGGTGAGCCACACATTTGTTTACTTGTGCATGAAAAACCTGACAATCAATGCTCAGAAAGATTGGCTTTAGTTAGACTATTCAAAGAGCACGGAATTGAGCTAAAAGAGTGGTCCAAAGAAGAATCTGGTATTATATTTTAAGAACTTGTAAAAAAGTTCTTTTTTATTGTATAATAATTATATGAGTAGAAGTTATAAAAAACATCCTATTAGTAAAGATAATGGTCATAGTAAAAAAGAGATGAGAACTCTTGCTAATAGAACTGTTAGACGCAGATTAAATAGACAAGAAGACTATACAATAGCTAATGGCAAAGCATATAGAAAAGAATTTGATTCTTGGTGTATTGCCGATTATGTCACTAGATGGACAAAGCAAGAAGCTATTGATGAGTATGAAAAGAGTGATTATGTAAGTAAAGAGATGTTTCCAACTCTTGAATCATTTCTTAATTTCTGGGAAAAATGTATGAGGAGGAAATAAGCTATGGATGTACTACTAATTGTCTTAGGTGGATTATGTGTTATTTTTGGAGGCATTTTACTATTAGCAAGTCATAATGTTTTGAAAAATAATAAAAATTTTGATAAATTATATAGTGAATTAACTGATGATGTTCCATATGCCACAAAAGAAATGGTTTATATGTTAACAGCTAAAATTCATAGATATTCTATTATAGCTTTAATTGCTGGTATGTTGCTATTAACAGCTGGCATACTATTAAAAATAATGTAAAATTTAGAAAGGAAATAACTAATGGAAATCACACGAGTTGGTAAGTTTCAGCCAGAAGAAATTGAAGCTCTTCAAAAGGCAGGCACTATTTTAGGATCAACTGCTAGAGCCTTATCTGAGGAAAAAGTTGATATTTTGTCAGAAGAGTCAGCTGCTTTAATTGCGGCTCTTAAGGAAGTTATTGAAAGGATTTAGTTTATGGAGTTATCAAAATTTAAAAAAAGTTTTGCTGATGGCTTAGAAATGTTAGAAACTAAACTTTGTAAAATTAAAAATTTATTAATAAGTGAGGGCGAAGTAATAACTGATGAAATTGAAGAGGTTGTAGAATATTGGCAATTTAATTTTGAAAGATTTTGTGCTATAGCACATAATGAAGCTATAAGATTAAGCGAAATTGCTGATAAAATTTATTACTATGTTGTTCAAAATGGATTTGACCCATGTAATGATGAATCTGAAAAGCAGCCTATACTAACACCACTATGTGAAGATTTAGATAAACTATATGGAGTTTTGCACTCAATTAGCTATTGCTTAGGACATAGCTATAATAAATTAGTAAATGATTGTTTAGATGCTGTAGAAGTTAATTGGGATATTGCTAAGAATTCTGCTAATACATTTACAGATAATATTATCACATTTTTACATGAGCAAATAAACGCAGCCGAAAAAATTATTAACTTTATTGAAGAGGAAACTGAACATGAGTAGAAAAAAGTATGTCTGTTGCAGATTATTCGAGTTGGCATGCATTGCTGAAAATAGACAGCTAGACCCTGTTGAAGTTGATGAAGAAAAAAGATTGGTTGAAGAATTAAGTAAGCTTAGTGAGGAAGAATAAGTTGACTACTTTAGATAAAAACTTTAATGAAGTAGTTGATAAAGCTTTACAAACAGGTGAAAAAGTTATTACTATTCAGTGTCCATGCTGTGGTAAAACTTATTATGTAACTGAGTCTGAAGCAGCTTATACTCCAGTTGACTATGTAGATCAATCAGTTAAACAACTTGGTAGAAAATGTCCACATTGTGGTTTTTCAGGTGGAGTTAGTTTAAGTGCTGGAGAAAGATTAGCTGCTGAAAAAGAACGCATGCTTGTTGAAATAAAAGCTGAAGAAATGGCTGAGGAGATGCTTGATAAAAATAAAACTTCATGGTCTGAGATAAATAATCCATTTTTATTTAAAGGTAAATAAACTATGCTAGAAAAAATTAAAATTAAAAAAGATTCACATGGTGATTCTAGACATGCACCAAAAGATACTACATTTGAACAGTTTCATGAAGCTAATATAAGTCATATTAAAGATGTTCAAAATGTAATGACTAGACTATCTATTATGCTAGACCAGCAAGGTAAAATTCATGACTGAACAAAAATTAGACATGAGAAGGAATTCTGGGATGATTTTTGGTTAGATGATTTTATAAATGGTAAGTGGTATCAAAGGCATATTCATACAGAAAAACATCATCCAACTTCTTACTGTCATGATGATGTAAATTTACTCGATATTTTAGAAATGATTGTAGATTGTGTTTGTGCTGGAAAAGCTAGAAGTGGAAAAGTCAGACCTCTTGAAATTAATGATGCTATTCTTAAAAAAGCTGTTGAAAATACTACTAAATTAATAGATAATATTACAGAAGTAGAGGAATAAAGGAATAAATTTTTATGGACAGAGAAATTAGTAGGCTTATTAAAAAAGAAACAAAAAGGCAAAATGAAGGCATTGAACTTATTGCATCTGAAAACTATGCTAGCAAAGATGTTAGAGATGCCTGTGCCTCTATTTTAACTAATAAATATGCAGAAGGATATCCAGGTAAAAGATATTATGGTGGCTGTGAGTACATTGATAAAATTGAAACTTTAGCACAAGAAAGATGCAAAAAACTTTTTGGTTGTAAGTATGCTAATGTTCAGCCACACTCTGGTTCACAAGCCAATGCTGCAGCATATAAAGCTTTGCTTCCAGATGGCGGTAAGATCCTCTCATTAGTTTTGAATGATGGTGGGCATCTTACACATGGTAGTCCAGTTAGTTTTTCATCTCATCTATATAACTTTGTATTTTATCCATTAACAAATGGCTATTTAAATTATACAGACATTTTAGAAGTTGCTCAAAAAGAAAAACCAGATGTAATTCTTGCAGGTTATTCTGCTTATCCATATGAAATTGACTTTGAATTGCTAGGAAAAATTGCTAAAAAAGTTAAAGCTAGATTTATGGTTGACATGGCCCATATTGCTGGCTTAATTGCAGCAGGTTGTCATATGAGCCCATTCCCATATGCAGATATTGTTACCTCTACTACTCACAAAACACTCAGAGGTCCAAGAGGCGGAATTATCTTAACAAATGATGAAGAACTTTATAAAAAGATTAATTCAGCAGTATTTCCATATTATCAAGGTGGACCTCTTGAACATATTATTGCGGCTAAGGCAATTTGTTTTAAAGAAGCTAATACAAAAGAATTTAAATTATACATTAAACATGTTATAAGAAATACAAGAGCTTGTCAAGAGGAGCTAGTTAAACTTGGCGCTAAAACAACAGGAACAGATACTCACTTATTCCTTCTTAACACCCTTGATTCATTTGGTTTAACTGGTTTAGATGCTCAAAAGAAACTCGAAGAAATTGGAATTACAGCAAATAAGAACATGATTCCAGGAGATACTCTCAAGCCAAATAAAACTTCTGGTCTGCGTATTGGTCTTGCAGCTGTCACAACAAGAGGTTGTACACTTGAGGAAGCTAAAAGTATTGCTCAAATTATTTATGGTTATTTAAGTGGAAATATGACTACAGTGGCAGCTAAAAATGGGGTCAAGTCTATTACAAAATTCTGGAAAAAGATTGAAAAAATTAGCTAAAAATTAATGCTAAATTAAATGTAAGCAGAATAGCTTACAAAGCAATAAAATATCAACGATATTTAACTTAAAGATACTCAAAAAGATACTATTGTATGATACAAAAAAGATACTATACAATTTATTTTATATCTTAGTTAAATATCACCAAATTTTCTGGTGATATTTTATTTTTATACCAATTTTTGTACAAATATTATTGTATAATATTATGATTGAAAGGATTACTTTTATGAAAATTAAATTAATTAACGGTGCAGCATTACCAAAGCATGGACGCAAAGGTGATGCAGGCTATGATTTTTTCTTAACTGAAGACGTAGTTATCAAGCCAAGAAAGCAAATTGCAGTTGATACAGGAGTTTGTGTTGAGCTTCCAAAAGGCCATGCTGGTTTATTTGCTCTTAGAAGCTCAATTTGTAATAAAAATAAACATTTAATCATAAAGAACCCACTAGTTGATGAAAATTATCGTGGTGAACTTCATGGTATTCTCTATAATGATAGCTTCCTTAAGTCTATTAAATTTGCAAAAGGTGAGCGTGTATTTTCTTTATATGTGTTCCCTGTTTATCAAGGTGATCCAAAAGAAGCTGAAGAGCTTTCCGAAACTAATCGAGGAGAGAGCTGGAACGGTTCAAGTGGAAAATAATGAAGCAAAAATTTAAAATTACACTTTGATTTGAAAATAAAAAGCAAGAAATTATTTTTCCAGATTTCTTCAAAGAACGTGGCTTTAGAATAAGATACACAAAAGCTCAATTTGATTATTTGAGACGAGAAAATTATGAACAGACCACTTGTTATTTTGATTTTAAGAAAAAGAAAATTTATTTTCATGAATGGTATGAGCCATATTTAACAGGCGACTGTGATTATGCTTGGTCAAGCCCATATGACTATTCTCACAAAGTATTTAAAATGTATCAAATAATATAAGGAGGTAATCTATGATCATTAATTGTCCTTATAAAGATAAATGTAATGGTAAAGATTGTGCAAAAGATTTTTGTTTACGAAAATATAAATTAGATTATTTATTTGACAATTCTTTATTAGCTGAAGCTCAAAAAATTAGACAGACATTAACTATTGATGCTGATGGTACTGATTACGATGAGTTTATGAAACTTTCTGATATAGAAAAAGATATTAAAGAATTTGTTAGGCAAGGTAAAAATTTATTTATTCACTCACAAAATCCTGGCAATGGAAAAACAAGCTGGAGTATTAGATTAATCCAAGCTTATCTAGAGTCAATTTGGGCAAAGTCAGATTTGACTTGCAAAGCTTTGTTTATTAGTGTTCCAAGATTTTTATTAGCTATCAAAGAAAATATCTCAAAAAAGAATGAATATGCTACCTTTATTCAAGAAAATATTTTGAAGGCGGATATTGTTGTTTGGGATGATATTGCAACAAAGGCTGGAACAACCTTTGAGTTAGAACAATTATTAAGTATAATTGATAACCGTATAGCTCTTGGAAAATCTAATATCTTTACAACAAATTTAACTGGCTTGCAACTATATGATGCTTTAGGTGATCGTATTGCAAGTAGAATTTGTAATATGTCAATTGAAATTGAATTCCATGGTAAAGATAAGCGTCTTATGAGAGAACAAGGAGGTAATGAATAATGACTTCACAACTTCAAGTTCTTAATAAAATCTTATCTACACAAGATTATTCTATTATCTCTGTTAATAACTTAACAGAGGAATATTTCTTTAACTATAAAGCCGAATTTAATTATATTAAAAATCACTTTAAACAATTTGGAAAAGTGCCAGATAAGCTAACTTTTGCTAATGTTTTTCCGGATTTTGACTTTGTTGATGTTACTGAACCAGACAATTATTTATTAGAACAAATTATTCAAGATTACAATCAAAGCTATCTAGCAACTGTGTTTAATAAAATTAAACCAATGCTTGAAAAAGGTGATGTTGAGAAAGCTAAACAATTCTATTTGGATTCTGTTAATAGCTTACATAAAGACTCTGGTTTTAAATGTACAGATTTAATGTCAGACTTTAGTCGCTATGATAGGTATTTAGATCGAGCTGCTAATAAAGATAAGTATTATATTAGAACAGGCTTTCCAGAGCTTGACAAAATAATAGGTGGCATTGATTGTGAAAATGAAAACATGGTTATTGTTGCTAGAACAGGACAAGGTAAAACACAAACATTGCTTAGAATGGCTGCTGAAGCTGCAAAGCAAGGTAAAACTGTTGGTATCTATGAAGGTGAAATGACGGCTGACAAAGTTGGTGCACGTATTGATACTTTCTTAGGCCATATTAACAATACAGCTATTAATAGAGGCGATTTGTTTATTCAACAACAATATAAACATTACTTTGAAAATCTTGAGCTTAAAAATTATGGTGCAATTAAAGTTTTAACACCAAATGATATTAATGGCCCAGCTACAGTTGATGCCCTTAATGCTTTTGTTGAAAAAGAACACATTGAAGCATTATTCATTGACCAGTATTCATTACTTGAAGATACAAGCCATGCACAAGCAAGCCATGAGCGTATTGCAAACATTTCTAAAGCAATTAAAAATCTTCAAGTTATGAAGAAAATTCCTGTTATCTCTGTTGCTCAACAAAACAGAACTAAAAATGATAATAACGAGCAAGATACAACTCAAATTGGTTTGTCTGACCGTATTGGTCAAGATGCTACAGTTGTATTAATGCTTGAAAAGAAAGAAAATAAATTTACAATTAATATTGCTAAGTCACGTGATGGTGGTGATAATAAGAAACTTACATATAATGTAAACTTTAACCAAGGAACATTTGAATACATTTCTGAAAATGCTTCTGAAGAAGAGGCTAAAGAACTTGAAGATTCTTATGCAGTCACTCCAAATGGTGAAGTGCATGAATGGTAATTTAGATGAGAGAATTAGTAGTAGATAATTATGTTATTAATGAGCCTATCTTGAATATTCTTTATAGACTTCAAGCTACTTTAACTAATGG
>AUXO012790632.1_pt1 | contig 10820 bp, 9 predicted proteins | sample 768731 | NCBI WGS metagenome assembly AUXO01 (sample SAMN02715735, study PRJNA202380) | gut metagenome | biome: sheep rumen | host: Ovis aries | place: New Zealand: Palmerston North
TCGAACCCTGGACCCACTGATTAAGAGTCAGTTGCTCTACCAACTGAGCTAAGAACGCATATACCTTTCGTTTTTGCGGTTGCAAATTTAGATGTTTTTTCCCACCTGACCAAATTCAAGAAGGTTTTTTTCTATACTTAGGTCAAAAAATAAATACTAGAAGGTACTTTTCTTCGCAACACATCAAGTTGAAAATCCTTACCTGGAACAATACCCACACTTTTAAGTATAGTCTCTACTGTTTTCCGAGCCAATTCTGGATGATTATTTTCTTCACTAAGATGGCATAGCCAAACATGTCTAAGATTAGGAGTAGCAAACTCTGACAATGCTTTTCCACAGTCTTCATTACTTAAATGCCCAGTTGAACTTGAAATTCGAGTTTTCAAATAAGCAGGATAAGGTCCCATCTCCAACATACTCTTATCATAATTTGCTTCTAGCACTAAATAATTTGCCATTGAAATATGGTCTGAAACATCTTTTGTTACATGCCCTATATCAGTAATGATACAAAAATTAACACCATTGTGTTGGATAAAATAACCCACATTATCTGTTCCATCGTGAGGTACCTCAAATGAATGAATTTCAAAATCACCCAAATGCATGATTTCTCCTTTTTCCAAAATTCGTATCAAATGAGTATCAATCTCACGAGTCATACAGTAGCTCTTTCTCATGCCTTTATGGACTTCTTCGGTAGCATATACAGGTATAGCATTTTCATTGGCCAAATTCCCAACGCCCTTAATATGATCTGCATGATCATGGGTAATAAATATTCCCTTGAACCCTCCAAAGTTCAAGCCACGTTCTTTCAAAGCTTTTTTTATTTGATTCTGAGAAAGACCAGCATCTATTAAAATCTTTGTCTCGCCGTCTGATAGATAAAAACAATTGCCACTACTGCCACTGGCCAAACAAAGAAACACCAATTCCTTATCTTCCATAATTCGTTACAAAGTTACTAAGAATTTCTCAGATAGAATAAATACTTAATTAAATTCAATTTAATAAATCATTTAAAATGGAAGACCTACAGCAAAATGGAATGTAAAATCACGCCCCCAATGTGGATCAATTAGTGGATAATGTTGTTTGCCCTTAGCATAAGCCGGATTTACAGCTTTCATACCTCCATCAAAACGAAGAATGAAATAATCAAAGACTAAGCGAAGGCCTATACCATAGGAGGCTGCCAGTTGCTTATAGAATTCAGTAAATTTAAACTGTCCTCCTGGCTGATCTCGATAATTGCGGATTGTCCAGATATTACCAGCATCTATAAATATTGCACCATCAATTTTCCAAAACAAATGAGTTCTATATTCCAGATTTAGATCAATTTTAATATCACCACTTTGATTTATATAATCGATATTTCTATCTAAGCCCTTGTACGTTCCAGGTCCCAACGATCTGACATTCCAACCACGTACACTATTTGCTCCTCCTGAAAAATAACGTTTTTCAAAAGGAAGCATATTAGCATTACCATAAGGATAAGCCACGCCTAATCCTGCATGAATAGCTAAAGAGTTTCGTTCGTCGAACCTAACACTTTTCGAAATGTCAAAATCACCTTTAATATATTGTGCAAATGCAATATTGAACACAGTATAGCTACCGCTAGAGTTTTTAGTGCCATTAAAAACCTTATTAATGCCTTGAAGCAAATTTCCAGCAGTTTCAATGTTAGCACGAATAGTATATGAATTTGTACCAGAATTACTACCGGTATTACCAGACAGACCCATAGAATTATATACAAAACTATAACCTAATTTCATAATAAAGAGGTCTTCATAATTATATTTGAGTATAGCATTGTATTCTGTCAAATTATCCAGATAAGTTTCCTTAAATGTACTTGAGATCCACGGCATACTTATGAAGCTTATATCCAGCAGATCAAAACGGTGACTAAACTTATCATTCAATTTTGCCCAACGATACCTCCATGCAGCAGTTGCAACACGTCGACGAAATTCAGGTCTGTTTTGCATATCATATTGGACAGATACTTCCGAACTAGCTTTAATATTATGACGAAAATTTCTAGATAAAAAAGGGAAGAGAAAACGTGGAAAGTTGATGGATGTTTCCAAACCCCATTCCAGATAATTCTGATTTGTATATCCCTCTAAACCTGTAATAGCCTCGTATGCTCCACGAAGTTTTACAGCCCAGGTTTCAGAGCCTCTAAAAAGATTACGATGTGAGAAAGTTAAAGATGCTGCAGCACCTAAATCTCCAGCAGAGTTTGTTCCTTCTAGCTCAGCAGAAACAGAACGGAATCTGCTATATTCTGTCATAATATATGCATTCAATAACGTGGAATCAGATGGTGAGACCTGCATATTGATACTAGTATATTTGAATGCCTTCATTCTGTTAAAATTATCATATGTCTGCTGCACCTTACTTAGACTATAAAGATCTCCTGACTCCAACTGTACATTGTCTGATAAGATTTTGGGACGGAAAAGCAAATTCCCATCATAATAAATATTCAAACCATAATAATTTAAAGAATCTACAGGTAAGGCTGAAAGATTGCGAGATGAATTCTGGGACGTAATCAAATTTATATTTCCCAATGTAAATGCGGTATGATGAGATGCCCTCTGAGGATTTCTCAAACGCATAGTTAAATCAACCTTATAAGTTCCCCGTACAGTATCTGCTTGATAAGTTATATACTCTTTATTGAACTGGAAATAACCTAAATTCTGCAATTTGGCATTTATTCTACTGCGCTCACCATCTAATATATTAGAATTAAATACCATTCCTTCTGAAAGCAAGGTCTCTACAGAATCTTTCAAAAGGATATTGCGTATAATTGAATCTTCTATTTCAAGCTTTATTGAATTTACGATGTAAGGACGGCCTGGATGCAGCATATAGTTTGCTTTAAGCTTCTTTTTCTTAATCTCCTTTTGGACCTTAACATCACCAGCCAAATAACCTTGAACCATTAATGCCTGACGAATGTCTGCACGTGAGCGTTCAGCTTGCTCCTCATTAAAAATCACAGGCGCCTCACCTATTCGCTGCAATAAACGATTAAAAGAATTAGTAGAATCGGTTCCTGATAAAGCATATATGCGCATAGGAACTTTCATTTTGCTGAACCAACGAGCATTTGGATTTTGTCTTACATATCCACGGAAATTGCCAGCATTTACATCCTTATTATCAGAAATCATTATAACATCATCCAGCAGATAACTACCTTCAGGAATAAATTTACTTACTGAGCATGAACTCAGTATGAAAATCAATATAAGAAGGTAACAAAGTCGCTTCATGATGATAATTCAAAATATTTATGCAAAGATAAGGATTTTCTATTTCTTTCTGCTATCTTTGCTCTGTTAAATCTTAGAATTCTTTATGATTAGCAAAAATAAAATCAAGTTAATTCATAGTCTTGAACAAAAAAAATACCGAAAAAAAGAAGGTCTATTTGTAGCAGAAGGTCCCAAAATTGTCAATGAACTGTTACAGTCCATGAAATGCACATGGTTGGCTCATATCCCTGACTATATTTTACCCTTACAGAAAGCCTATCCAATAGATGAGGTTGAAACTTGCACTGTGGATGAATTACATAAAACATCATTCTTAAACTCACCACAAGAAGTAATTGCTACCTTTAGGATTCCTGATTTCAGTTTCAAAAAAGAATGGATTTCCGAAGAGCTCTGCCTCGCTCTTGATGGAATACAAGATCCTGGAAACTTAGGAACAATAATAAGAATAGCAGACTGGTTTGGAATAAACCATATATTTTGCTCTACTCAAACTGCTGATGCTTTTTCTCCTAAGACGATTCAAGCTACAATGGGAGCTATTTCTAGGGTTAAAGTACATTACACAAACTTGGTTGAGCTCATTAACGATTTGCCTAAAGGCACTCCTGTCTATGGTACCCTTCTCGATGGTAATAATATTTATGAACAAGAGCTTGAGAATAAAGGACTTTTAATAATGGGAAACGAAGGCAATGGGTTAACCCCTGAAATTAGAGAAAAACTTAATGCTAGATTGTATATCCCAAGTTATCCAAAAGATTCTGAAACAAGCGAATCATTAAATGTAGGAGTTGCAACTGCTATCTTATGTGCAGAATTTCGTAGAAGAAAGAATTAATCTCCAAAATCTTCCAGTTTAACGAGAAGATGAGAAGGAAAAGAGTCTTTTGATTCTAAATCAATTCCACTAAGATGATATGCATAACGAGGTGTATACTCATCATCAAGTAAAAGACATTTCAAATCGTCCAAAGTTACAAAACTTGGTAAATCCAATTCATCTACTGACGAAAGAAATATAATACCTCCCAACCATTCGGTAGTTGGCATATCATCATCTGCTATAGCATAATAATTACCCACATAATCATTTGCAAGAACAACGACAGCATTATCTAACAGTCTTTCTTCACTACGATAAACCCATTTTGCAGCAACCCTTCTCATCGTTTCCTAATATTCACTTTTCTTTCAACAGGCCTAGTAGATCGAAGTTCCTGAGGTGATAATCTACGTTGAGGACTCGCTGTATCGATAGACATAGGTCCTTTCCTGTCAACCAGACTTGGTTCTGTATCTGGTTCCATCTGATTATCTCCAGTATGTAATTTGAGTAGCTGAATTCCATCAATCAAAACTGGTGCAGCCTTTTTAGTATGCAAGCTAAAAAATCCATAAACTGATTTAATATTAAGGGCTGAATCAGCTTTTAAAATCACGTTTGACCTTTGGTTTGAATAAATAGTACGAATTGCTGAACTTATTGAGTCATTCTCATACTGAATAATAAGACCTGCAACTAATCCATTCATTAAGTTTCCATTACTTTTTGCAAAATCTTCACTAGAAGATAAGAAATGCGGGGAGAACTGCAAACGGAACATATCATGCTGATAAAAAGTTGTATCAGCAGGTATTGAGAAAGAGAATCTGTCATTCAAAGCAGATACTGTGAGTAAATGGAGCCGGGAAATTGGCCAAATATCTAAAGTGTCACCAGAAACTTCAAAACCATTACTGCTTGAGTACTGTTGAAATTCTAGACCCACCTTTTCAGCATCTTCATTATAACGTTCCTCCAAACGTTCATACATAGCTGTAAGTTTCTCTAGATCCCTAGAATAATATGACATAGAAGAATCAAAAATCTCCTGTGTTATATTGTACTTGGCATAGAGAGCTCTCATTACCTGTTCTGCATCATATTCTGGTCCCACATGAGGTTCCTGCATGGCCTGTGCCAAATGAAAATCATACAGAACCTGCTCCATTTGATCTTCTGGAATCACACCCTTTGGAGTCTGTTCCTTACATGAGAAAAAGACTGAAGATAAAGTGATTAACAGAAGAAAAATAAAGCTATTTCGCATTAAAATGTAAATTCAAAGAATCACGATAGAAAAGCAGTAAAAGGATAACCCCAACCGATATGCTTGCATCAGCAAAGTTAAATATAGGACTAAAAAATATAAAATGCTGATTTGCTACAAAAGGCATCCAAGAAGGCAAATCGAATTCAAACAGAGGGAAATAGAACATGTCCACTACCCTACCATAAAAAAGCGATTGATATCCCTCGCCAAATGGAACAAACTGAGCAATTTCTGCTGGTGTACTTTCTGAAAACACCTGACCATAGAACACACAATCTATGATATTTCCTGCAGCCCCAGCTATAATCATAGCCAAGCAGACAATGAAGCCCGTGTTGGCACCCCTTTTAACAGACCTAGCCAAAAATACACTGATTATAACAACAGCTATCAGTCTGAAAAGTGTCAAGAATATCTTGTCAAAGAACTGCCAGCCAAAGGCCATGCCATTGTTCTCTGTAAAATAGATATAGAACCAGTCTGTTATATGTATATGTTCATGCAAGTACATTGTAGTCTTTACAGCGATTTTTATCACCTGATCGACTACAAGTACTCCCAGAACAATTGCCGCAGTAAGTCCTAACTGAACTCTTGCTTTAGACATATTAATGTTTTGACTGCTGTTTTGCCTCAATGCTCAAGGTAGCATGTGGAACAGCACGTAATCTCTCCTTAGGAATGAGTTTACCAGTAACACGACAAATGCCATATGTCTTATTCTCTATACGAACAAGAGCAGCCTGAAGGCCCTTAATAAACTTAAGCTGACGTTGTGCCAATGCTTGAGTTTCTTCTTTTGAAAGAGTCTCTGAACCTTCTTCCAGATTCTTGTAGGTAGGCATTGTATCTTCCACATCGTTACCATCGGCATTCATAAGAGAGGCTTTCATGTTTTCATAATCTCTCTTAGCCAATTCCAACTTTTTGAGAATCAACTCCTTAAATTCCTGGAGTTCTTCATCACTGTAGCGTGTTTTTTCTGACATGTTTTTAAGGTTTTTAGTCTATTTCAATATGTACAGGAAGCTTAAAATCTTCGAATTCTAGTTCTGTTGCTTCCTTTACTTGATCTACTATATTCAATTCAGTTGCCAAAACCTGACCACTGATGTAATCTTTATAGGTTTCAAGGGCTGCATCCAGTTGCTCACTGTGAGCCACTGTAATCTTTATACGGTCTGTAATATCAAATCCACAACTCTTACGCAAGTTCTGAATACGATTTACAAACTCGCGAGACATACCTTCACGACGGAGGTTTTCATCTATCTGAATATCAAGAGCTACTGTAAAGAGACCTTCATTAGCGACCTGCCATCCAGGGATATCCTCAGCTAAGATGCTTACATCTTCACCTACGATAGTTATAGGCTGACCTTCTAATAACAGTTCAATAGAACCTTCTTTTTCAAACTTATTGATTTCCTCTGTAGATAAAGCCTCAACCAAGGCTGCTACGGCCTTCATCTGCTTACCGTATTTCTTACCCATCACACGGTAATTGCACTTAGCTTTCTTTACAACAGGCATATCACTGCTGTCGTCTACAAAGTCGATTTCCTTGATGTTGGTCTCACTCTTGATAATATCCTGCAATGCAATAATTCCTTCACGAACATTCTTGTCCATAATAGGAAGAATTACCTTCTGAAGTGGCTGGCGAACCTTGATATTCACATTCTTACGCAATGAAAGAACAATAGATGTTATATTCATAGCATAATTCATGTTGTTCTCCAATTCCTTATCGACTATAGAAGCATCGGCAACAGGGAATTTAGCCAAATGAACACTAGTGGCACCTTCATGCAGGTCTAGATAAAGTTGGTCTGCAAAGAATGGAGAAATAGGAGCCATCAGACGACTTACAACATCCAAACATGTATACAGAGTCTGATTAGCTGCAACATCACCATTCCAGAAACGTGAACGGTTAAGACGAACATACCAATTGGACAATTTATCATTGACAAAATCCTGAACGGCACGTCCTGCACGAGTTGGTTCATAATCATTAAATGCGTCAGTAACTTCCTGAATTAATGAATTCAAGGCACTGAGAACCCAACGGTCTATCTGTGGTCTTTCAGCTACTGGAACTTCAGCTTCTTCTCCTGTAAAGCCATTCACATTGGCATACATGGCAAAGAGTGAATAGGTATTGTAAAGAGTTCCAAAGAACTTACCTGAAGTTTCCTTCACTCCGTCTTCATCAAACTTCAGATTATCCCAAGGAGCGGAATTTGTAATCATATACCAGCGCAATGGGTCTGAGCCGTATTTCTCTATAGCGCCAAACGGATCCACCGCATTTCCTAGACGCTTGGACATCTTGGCACCATTCTTATCTAATACTAATCCATTAGAGATTACAGTCTTATAAGAAACACAGTCGAAGACCATGGTTGCTATTGCATGCAATGTAAAGAACCATCCACGAGTCTGATCCACACCTTCAGCAATGAAATCTGCCGGGTAAACCTCATGATTGTCCAGAGCTTCCTTATTCTCAAATGGATAATGAACCTGAGCATAAGGCATAGCGCCAGAATCAAACCAGACGTCAATCAAATCGGTTTCACGTTTCATCGGTTTTCCACTAGGACTTACCAAGATGATATCATCCACATAAGGACGGTGCAAATCTATCTTATGATAATTCTCCTTACTATAATCACCTGGAACGAAACCTTTATCCTTATATGGATTACTCTTCATGAAACCTGCAGCAACAGACTTCTCTATTTCATCCCAAAGTTCCTGGATGCTACCTATACAGATTTCTTCACGTGTATCCGCATTGTGCCAAATAGGCAGAGGAGTACCCCAATACCGAGAACGACTCAAGTTCCAGTCGTTCAGATTCTCTAGCCATTTACCGAAACGACCTGTACCTGTGCTCTCTGGCTTCCAGTTGATGGTCTTGTTCAATTCCACCATACGGTCTTTGCAGGCAGTACTCTTGATGAACCAGCTATCCAATGGATAATAAAGAACAGGCTTATCAGTACGCCAGCAGTGTGGATAATTATGAACATGCTTTTCTATCTTAAAGGCAGTACCTTCCTGCTTCATTTCCATGCAAATATAGACATTCAAATCTTCTGCCTTATTTGCAGCTTCCTCATCATATTTTCCACCCACATTGAAACGAGGGTCATAGGCATTCTTCACATAATCACCAGCATGATGACCATATGCTTCTACATTTACACACTTCTTCAGGAATGTTTCATCGCAATCGCCAAGTTCATAGAACTTACCTTGCAAATCCACCATTGGACGAGTCTCACCAGCCTTATTGATAATAAACAGATGAGGAACACCAGCATCCTTTGCCACCTTGGCATCATCGGCACCGAATGTAGGAGCTATATGTACTATACCAGCACCATCTTCAGTTGTGACATAATCACCAGGGATAACACGAAAGGCCTTCTCACTAATTTCCACAAATGTATCTTTGTCAACCTGGAAGAGTTTCTCAGGATGACTAGCTGCATAAGACTTCACGAATTCAGGGCTCAGGTCATTCAGTTTCTCCACTGGCTTTACCCATGGCATCAACTGCTCATAGTGCATGTCCACTAAATCTGAACCTAAGTATTCACCTACAATCCGATAAGGAACCACCTTGTCTCCTGGCTTATAAGAATCCAAAGGCAGATTTTCACCTTCAGCCTTCAAATAGGCATTTAGACGAGCCTTTGCCATTACTATGGTTACCTTCTCTGCATTATAGGGATTATATGTCTGAACTGCTACGTACTCAATTTTTGGGCCCACGCAGAGTGCCACGTTTGAAGGAAGAGTCCATGGAGTGGTAGTCCATGCCACGAAATATGGATTACCCCACTCTTTCATTTCAGGACGAGGATCTGTAATTTTGAAAAGACCCGTTACTGTAATATCCTTCACATCACGATAGCAACCTGGCTGATTCAATTCGTGAGAACTCAAACCAGTACCTGCTGCTGGTGAATAAGGCTGAATGGTATAGCCCTTATACAGTAAGCCTTTATTATAAAGCTGTTTTAAAAGCCACCAAAGACTCTCAATATAGGAGTTCTCATAAGTGATATATGGATTATCCAAGTCCACCCAATATCCCATTTTATGAGTAAGGTCTTCCCATTCCTGGGTATATTTCATCACTTCCTTGCGGCAAGCTGAATTATAATCGTCAACTGATATTTTTTTACCAATATCTTCCTTTGTAATACCTAATGCCTTTTCTACGCTCAATTCCACTGGAAGTCCATGAGTGTCCCATCCAGCCTTGCGTTTTACCTGAAAACCTTGCATTGTTTTATAACGGCAGAAAGTATCCTTTATGGTACGAGCCATTACATGGTGGATACCTGGCATACCATTTGCAGAAGGAGGGCCTTCAAAGAATACAAATGAAGGACAACCTTCACGTTCGGTCATACTTTTGTGAAATAAATCCTTTTCATCCCAATCCTTCAATACTGATTTATTTACTTGAGATAAATTCAAGCCATTATGTTCAGCAAATCTTTTTCCCATATATTTTATAATCTATTTTTCTATTTACGAGGCGCAAATTTACAAAAAAACCTATCAACATCAAAATAATTATGACGTATTAGTAAAAAACACCCACTTAACTTCTGTTAAAGGAGCAAATCCATCATCTTAGAGTAGGTAAAATCCTTAAAATCGTCTATCACAAAGTCGCATTTAGACTCTATAGAGTCTCTAGTGTTTGTAGTAGCTACTCCTACAGTGAAAATCTTAGCTGCCTTTCCTGCTTTTAACCCATTGAAAGAGTCTTCAAAAACCATACAATTTTCCAAGGGAGCCTGGAACAACTCTGCACCTAAAAGATAACAATAAGGATCTGGTTTTGATGCCTTGAAATCCTCGGATGTCAGAATACGGTCGAACAGGTCTTTAAACTCAGGATGAGAACGATAGACCTGATTCATCTTTGACTGGTCTGAGCTGGTGACAACCACAGTTTTTACACCGTGTTTTTTCAGTTCCAGTATAAAATCATAGACACCCGGAATATAGGCATAATTCATTTGCTCTTCAAACTGGTAAAGTTCTTCCACCACCTTCTTCTGAAAATCTAGATCAGGAAAATAAGTGTTCAAGATATAAACCAGAGTCTGTCCTTTAATCACATGGTCAAAATTCGGAATTTCAGGGTGATACTTACGTCCAACGGCACCCCAAAACACTGAATACTGTGACTCTGTATCCAAAATCACACCATCATTATCGAACAAAGCAACAATAGGTCTGTCTTTTATCATAATTTCAATTTTAAAAACAAAAAAAGCTGTCCTTCCTGGACAGCTTAGAGCGGAAAACGAGACTCGAACTCGCGACCCCAACCTTGGCAAGGTTGTGCTCTACCAACTGAGCTATT
>AUXO015064786.1_pt1 | contig 10819 bp, 2 predicted proteins | sample 768731 | NCBI WGS metagenome assembly AUXO01 (sample SAMN02715735, study PRJNA202380) | gut metagenome | biome: sheep rumen | host: Ovis aries | place: New Zealand: Palmerston North
GATTTTCCAGTGTTTTTACTGTCATAGCCTTCATTAGGCCATTGAGGAGTTTGATAGTCAGATACTTCAAATGAAGTGTGATTTTCAGCATCTTCATAATTTTCACTCATTAAAGCTGCTGTGACTTCATAATTTCCAACAACTAAATCTGAAATTGTCAGTGAAACTTTACCGGTACGCGGGATTGATTTTACTGTATTTTTATTATTGCATACAATTGTAATGTTTCCGGTAACTCCATTTTTAACAGTCACTTCAATAATTACATCCTGTCCAACCTTAATATCACCCACACGGATTGTTAATGGACTATTGGATTTGACTACATTAAATGATGCAGTTGCATTATTCGGATTGAATACATTATCACCACTGTAGCTGACCGTGAACTGCTTATATCCTGCATTTAAATTGGAAATATTAATTATTGCTTTACCATTTTCAACATCTGAAGTGAAATCTCTGCCGTCTACAGTAACATTAACATTTCCGCCTGCAGCATCATTTAATGTAACTTCAACTATTGCATTTTCACCGTAAACAATGTCAGCTGCACTGACAGAAATGGTCGTATCAAGCTTATCTACACTGAATTTAGCGTTATCCTGACTTTCAATGAATTTGTAGTTTCCGTTGTATTGAGCCTTGATATTATAATCTCCACGAGTGATAGCGTTAATTGTATAAGTAGCTTTTGAATCAACAAGGTCCAGAGTTTCGGACTTATTATTTATTATCAAAGTTATATTTCCTGTAACGCCAGGAGATACTGTAACTGTTATCAATACATCCTGTCCAACATCAATATCACCTATTGAAATATTTGTGGTTGAATTATACTTGTTGACATTGAATTTAATGTCTTTTACAACAGAAGAGTAATAATCATCCCCTGAATATGTAACTGTTCCAGCATATTCCCCTGAACTTAAACCGGATAATGTGAATGAGGTTTTTGCACCATTTACTGTTTGTGTTTGAGTGACATTTGCCAGATTAACTGTTATTTCGCCGGTTGCATTTCCCGGCAGAGTTATTGTTATAATTTCATCATCATCAACAAAGATATCTTTATATTCCACATCCATTTGAGGTTTTACTTTAGATTCTGTGAAGTTAATTACATCACAAGCACCATTATAATCAGCTTTCAGACTACCCTCAGAATCACTTAATGTAAATGTTGCCTTTCCAAATCCGTTAACAAGAGCAACTTCATTTTTATCGCAAATTCCCCCTGAAGTTAAAATAGAAAGTCTTACCAAAGGAAGATTGCCACTATCCCAGTATGTTGCATTTCCATACTTGTTGTATGCATTATTCAAATTAAATTCAACAGCAGCTTTTTCACCTATAAACATTGAAGTAGAATTTGCTGTTGTGTTAAGAAATATCCAGTTTTCACAGTTGGATGAGGAACTGATTGCAGGAGAAATATTATAATCATCCTGATTGTTACCGAACCAGTTTCCAGTACAATAAATCTTCTTTAAGCCTGCTGAAGATTTTGAGTTGATCAATAATTTATTATTATTGTTATAGGTATTTCCTATAAATATAGAGTCTGAAACATGGATTTCAGTTGAAGTTAGAATTACTGCAGAGGATTTTCCTGTATCAGTATTATTAATAAATAATGTTGAGCTTAAATCAAGAAGCCCTCCGGAAATCAGTATTGCTGATGCTCCGTCATTACCTATGTTTTTAACAAATTCACAGTCTGTAATTGTTAAAATGTTCTGATTGCTGTTTCCTGATGCAAAGTTAATGCATCCGTCTTTTACATCATTGTTTGAAAATTCTGAATCAGTAATACGGGCTTTCAGTCCGCTTGTTGATTTGATTAATGCAGGAATTTTTGTTGTTTTTGCGCTATTGCTTTTAAATTGTGAAGATGAAATTTGGTAAGTGTTGGCCTGAATTAAAACACCGGAATTACTTTCGAATTCACAGCCTGTCATCTGAAGAGAACCTTCAGTTTCGATTAATGTTACATAGGTATTGGAATCAAAAGTACAATCATTAATATTTAAGATACCGTTACTCTGCTTTATAATTCTGTCAGCAGATGCAGATGACTGTTTAGAAGCTTTGAATATGATATTTTTAAATTCAACTTCAACATCACCAATATCGAAAATGTTACCTGTTGATGTGATTACTACACCGTCATTTCCGGAAACTGACAAATCATAATTTATTACCAGATTAGTATCGCTGAATGTTCCGTCCATAATAAATATATTTCCGGTTGAGTTTGCAAGTTCAATTGCCTTTGATAATGTTGCAACAGGAGTCTCATCAGTCATACCATCATTGCCATCATTTCCTGATTTTTGTGACACATAAATATATTCCTTAGGCATACCGACAGAAACTTCATTACTTTTACTGGTTGATATAGATGGGACAACATAAACTTGGGCTTTTTCGATGTTTTTTAAATTTAATGTAAAATCAAGACCGGTAATTGTTTTGAGATATGAGCCATCCACGTAAACCAGATAGTCAGATTTCTTTAAAATATCTGAATCATAGTAATTTGCATTTTTTAAGGCTGCATCAATATGTAATGTTACTTCATCTCCAACCCGGTCATCAGCTACCAGTTTAAGTTTTGAAAATTCAATTGAATTTCCATAATAATAATTATCACTAATGTTGCATAGGGAATCATAATCCAATCTGATTACCAGTACGTCACTTACTCTAGTATGGTTAATAAATCTGTTTCCTACAATAGTAACATCAGGAGAACCATAGTTAGCACCCTGAGTTATAGCACATATAGCAGTACCTATAGATGCACTATTCTTAATAAATGTAGTGTTCAATACAGTAAGACCACCCTCATCCATTAATGATATAGCACCTCCACGACCTAGTCCATTAGACTCATTAGTAAGTGCCCAACATAAATTCTCATTACTCTCAAATAATGAATCTTCTATATGAATATATGGTGAGTGTAAATACTTACAAGCACCTATTGCACCACCTCCATTATTAGTAGTACAATTATTACCTTTAAATATTGTATTATATATCTGTAAGTAACTGTAGGTATATAGTGCACCACCATTCCAACCTGCTATATTATCAGTAAAGTTGGAATCATATATTGTTGTATTAGCTCCCCCATGAGTATGTATTGCACCTGCCCACCAGAATGCAGTATTTCTATAGAATGTTGAATTTCTAACAACAAGTACACCGCAGTTATTGATACAACCTGGTTCGGTTCTTGCATAGTTACCTTCAAAGTAAGAGTTACTTACAGTAGCTCTTGCATGAGTACATATATCAGTCGGGTCATCTTTAGGGTCATATAAACTTAAGCAGCCAAAATCTGAAGTCATGTTTGTAAATGTGGAATTGGTTAATGTCAAATCCCCTCTGACAACATGAATAAAAGAGGAGTGGCCACCAGTTACTGTACAATTATTAAATATACAGTTTTCAATCAGATTATTTGTATTTCCGGCAATCTGTAAAAATATTGCATTTGGCTGGAATTCACAGTTGATCCATTTAAATGTGATTCCTTTCAATGTTATTCCAATGCCTGAATTCTCAGGAACAATAATTGGCAAATAGCTAATGCTTCTTGCATTTCTGGAAGAATCACCGAAATAAGCGCCAGAACTTCCCAGAATAGTTACATTATTATTTACCTGAATCTGATAGCTTTCCTCTTTTGGATTTGTGGGATAATAATTGGTATTTTCTTTTAGTTTCAGCACATAATTCTTATCATTTAAAGAACAGTAATACTGCAGATCATCCCAATCATCGACAGTAATTTCATTGGATGTCTCTTCAATCACATCAATGTTTTGACTTTCAAGAATTGGAGTATCATTTATACCAATCTCCAATTCACCAGCATTCTGATTTAAAGTAGTATTTTCCAATTCATTAGCACATGCGCTACCAATGCTTACAATTAATAGCATAATCATTGCTAAATAGAAATAATTTTTATATGACCTCATAATTAAACCTATTTGATAATAAATTAAAATATGTTAAGTATTTATGTTAATTTACATATATAAACTTTTCAAGTTTATTTGAAAAAAAGAGAAAAAAATAATGGAAAATCTCTATTTTTTAATTCTGATAGTGTTTGTGATTTTGGATTTTCCATAAATTGAATATATTTTATATGACCCCACTTTAAGGTTAAGCTTAATGGTTATAGTAGCTTTTCCATACCTGTTAGTTTTGGCAATATATTTTTTACCTTTAATTTTAAATGTGATTTTCTTATTCTTTAAGGCTTTTCCATTACCGTTGACTAATTTAGCAGTGAATTTGTAAGATTTTGCCTTTTTGAAAACCTTATTGACAGTTATCAAAACAGGTTTTACAGTAATGGTATTGGATACCTTAAATCCTTTATAGGTTGCTGTAATGGCATATTTTTTATTTATAAGATTTATTTTAAGAGATGCATAACCGTTAGAATTGGTTGTAATTGTATATGTCTTTCCAGCTATTCTAACAGAGATTTTTTCACCGAATCCAACAGGATTACCATTATCGTCATAAACTCGTATTGTGAACTTTTTACCGCTTAATGCATAAATGGTCATGTCTTTGTTATTTGTAATCCTTGGTGAGACATTTATGGACTGAATTAGGGTTTCACCGGTGTTCAGATTAATAATAGTCATATTATACTTGCCAGCATCCAACTGAATCGGAATATATGCGAAACCATTAGCATCAGTTGTCCTAATATATTCAACATCGTTGATTATGAATTTAACATCTGAATTATTTAACGGATTTCCATAACTGTCCAAAAAGATTATTGAATATTTAGAATTATATGTCTTATTTGAAGTATTATTGTTTAATATTGTTGATTTAACTTCCAAATCAGCAGTGAAATTCACTCCATCATAATATTTATCGCCAGCAAAGTAACCATGAATTGAGTAATTTCCTTGAGTTAAATTTAAAGAAGCTTCCCCATTTTTATCAGTATTAATAGTGAAAGATTTATTGTTTAACTCAAATAGGATTTTACTGTCAGATATAGGCTGTCCCATTGAATTAAATAAAGTTACTTTATAAAGATTTCCGACATATATCTGTGAGATATTGGAGCTTAAAAATGCCTTTTGAGCCTGCACTTCGAAACATGCTGAAATATTATTTACATTATAATCCATTTCATTTTCAAGATACACCTCAACAGAATAATTTCCTTTAGCCTGATTAAGGAAAACTATATCTGAGGTTCCATTTGTTTTAAATCTAAACTCTTCATCATTGATTTTTACAATATAAGTTCCATTAACAGTTTTTGATGATGAGATATTGATGGATACATTATTTGCATCAACATTAATATCCATGCCAATCACAACATTTTCTCTAACTTTAACAGATAAGTTTTTTGATGAATTAAAGTAATTGTCATCCCCCATGAATGAAATATGAACATTATAAAGTCCATTTGTCAGGTTGAGCGGAATTTGGCAAAAACCGTTTAAATCAGTTAGGACACTATATGCTTTTCCATTCAATTCAACTTCAATCAAACGGTCAGCTACGCATTCGCCGTTAACATCTTTTAAAGTCATATTAAATTCAGAGAACTGATTTTCAACAATTGTCAAATCATCTGCTGCAATTACAGTTCCTATAACATTTACAGTAAACTGATCAATGGCCTTGTTAAATTCATAGTTGTCATTTAGTTCAACAGAAACATTGTAAATGCCATTTTCGAGATTATTTAAAACTAAAATGGAGTCAAAATCGTATCTATCACCGTTTACAATGATTGTCGGCAAATCATCAATCTCTTTAGACAGACTTACATTAATTTTTGCAGAATTTTGATATTTTTCAACTTCCAGCACAATTGTAACTTCTGATTTTACTTTAATTAGTGATGTGGAATGTGAATCAAAGTAATTGTCATCCCCTGCGAATTTAACTAAAACATCATACTTGCCGAAAGAAAGATTCATAGGAATAGAAACCATTCCATCAAAATCAGTTATAGTAATGTAAGTTTCATTGTTTAAAGTCAACTCCAGAGTTTTATTGGAAATTGGCTGATTTTTGCCGTCAACAAGATAAGCAGTGAAATTCATTTCATCTTCATCAGTTACGGTCATATTATCTGCTATGATTTTACTTTCACTTACATTAACTTCAAATGAATCTTTAAAAGCATCAAATGCATAAGAATTATTATTTAAGATGATTTCTACATTATAAACCCCATTATCAAGATTGAGCATATTCATACCTGCAATACCATTTTGAGAAGTGATATTGAATTTATTGTCATTGACAATGACTGTTAATGTTTCATTAATTGATCTTGATAAAGTAATGTTTAAAGAGGCAGTGTTTTGATACTTTTCAATACTCAAAGAGATTTCAACTTTAGGATAAACTGTAATGACTGAATTTTTAGATGTATTGAAGAAGTTATCATCACCGTTAAAGTTTGCTGTAACATTATAAGTGCCTGCAGTAAGATTAATCAATATTGCAAATTCTCCATTATCACCAGTTACAGCAGAGTAACTTTCATTATTCAAAATAAATTCTACGGATTTATTAACTAACGGATTTCCTTCAATATCAGTTAAACGGCCTGTATAATTTAAAGCATCACTGTCATCGCATACCATATCATCTGCATCAATAACAGTTCCGGCAACATCAACAGCAAAACTAATATCGGCAGGATTAGACAAATAGTTATCATTTGCTATAGAAACACTGATATTGTATTCGCCGTTGTCAAGACCAGTCATATTTAAAAATGCCATTCCGTTTGTTGATGTGATATTTTGAGTCCTGTTGTTAATTTTAAATGTCAGTGTTTCATTAAGAGGCTTTGAAATATTCACATAAACAATTGCGGTGTCCTGATATTTATCATATCTGACATCCATCTCAACAATGTCTTTAACCATGACTGTTTTAGATGAATTTGATTTGAAATAATCATTGCTTCCTTCAAAATCAATATCTAATTTATATTTGCCCAATCCAAGGTTTAAAACAAGTGTTGCGACACCATTATCTGTAGTTGCATTATAGGTAACATTGTTTATGGTAAATCGGATATTTTCTCCAGATAACGGATTGCCATCTGAATCAGTTAAAGTAATGTTATAAATTAACTGATTATCGTATATAGTTAAGTCATCAGCAGATATTACGGTATTTTTAACATCGACAGTAAAACTATCTTCGATGATATTGGAGTTGTAAATCTGCTCGTATGAGCAAACCGTAACATTATAAATATCATTTAAAAGATTGGATAAGTTAAGACTGGACTGGCCATTGATTAATTCAATTTCATATATCTTACCATTAACAACCACACTGACAGTCATATTAATTGTTTCATTTGCACTAACAGATATGGATACATTGTTTAAAACTCTTGAAATGCTTGAAGTCAGATTTATTTCTCTGACACTGATTTCTACTGATTTATAATCAGCAGATGAGTTATAACCTGTTGCAGCAAATATTGCTGAAATGAAATTGACAGTCCGGTTAAGACTGCATTCAAAAACAGCCTGACCGTTGCTTGCATTGACATGATGATCTTTACCGTTGATATTGAATATTACTTCACCATCAGGCAGGTTTCCATATTCATCTGTGAAACTGGCAATAAGAGTGACCGGATTGAAACCGTCATAGCTGACATTTAGAGAAGTATTAACAGCAATTGGATTTAATATTGTAAACGCTTTAATGCCTGCTACCTGAGAATAGTATGTATGAGATGAATATGCCCATTTCAAATCGTATAAATCATCCCATTTCTTACCGTCATAGCTTACAAAAGAAATTCCAGGTTTATAAAGCATCCTGTTTAGGGATATTGCTTCTGAAATTGGGAAATTTGCTTCACCATCAACCTTAATATTGAAAACAACTTCAAATACATCTCCAGCTTTTAATGGAATTAACTGACCTAAATCAAAGGTGTAGTAACCAGGATTGGAGATTCCTTTTTTAACCAGTACCAGCTCATCATTTACATATACGGATGCTGTCCAGTTGGTAATTTTTTCAAAGTAGGTGGAAACAGCAGCAAGATATTCATCATCGCCTGCAGTGAAAACATTCTTATACCAGACAGTATCTGAAGAGTTGCAGAAGAAGTCTGTAATTCCTGCTATGTCATACTGGTAATTTTTATCATATTTTTTTGTGTCATTAAATATTATTGTATATGCAGAATCTTTAATGCCAGGCTGGGCAAATTTCATATCATAATATGATACATAGAAGTATCCATTTTCACCCCATGAAGGTCCCCAGCTGTTTCTTACAATCCATGCACCATCTCCTTCAATGGAGTTTGACCATTTGAAATTGGATTTGGAATAATTGTCATCCCATCCGACAATTGTTACTGCATGATTCGATGCTACATTTGAATAACAGTAATAACCTTTGGTTGTACTGTCATAATAGTTACCGTAATAAGCCATGGATGTTCCAACAGCACCATATTTTAATATTGCTTCTTTTATTGCATCATTATCAGTGTAATTTTCACGTGATAAAAACAGTATATTTTGAACATGGAAAATGCTGTTGAATATGGATGACAATACTGATTTATCATCGAATAAGTCATCCATTTCAGATACAGGACCCAGCCAGCTTGTCAGATATCCCCAAGGCATATTATCATATCCGCCGTCATTTGTATTCATATTCCACCCGTAATCTGAAAATAAAGCGGCAAGATTTTTCATGTTTTCCTCGGATAGATCATAAGCATTGCCTGTAGCCTTAAGTAAACATGATTCCAAAACTGAAATCGCTGTAAATGCCCAGCAGTTACCTGAAGATTGCTGATCTTTTACAACAGTTGTAAATCCGTTTTCATAGAGATTATATCTGGAAGGGATTGAATCTATAGGAGTGTCATTGAATTTAACCATTGAATAATTTCCGCTGCCAATTGTCAGATTAACATTTGAAGAGTCAAAAAAGTCATTATTCAGATATGCATTATTATCTGAAAATTTATTGAATCCCAATATTGGGACTTTAACTGTGTTTAAAAGAGAATATACTGCTCCGCCGATAAAAGATGCATTATTACCATTGAATATATTAGCTCTCATAAAAAGAGAGGTAGAGTTGTCTGCAAATACTGCTCCACCATTTCTTGCTGAATTGCTGATGAATTTTGAACTGGTCAGTGAAAGATTACCATACATGTGATAAATAGCTCCGCCATTCCATTTTGCAGAATTATTTTCAAAATATCCGTTATTTAATGAAAAAGTGGATTTTAAAGAAGTTATCGCTGAGCCAAATGTTGCAGAACAATTTATAAAATCAACGTTTTTACCGTCAAATGAGGAATATTTAATGTAAACTGCTCCTCCGGCATCATCAATCGAACGTGAATTATAAAACTTTGATTTTGAAATGACTACACTGCCTGTATTTTCACATGCAATTGCTCCACCGTAATTATATGCAAAATTATTGATAAAAATTGAATCGGCAATTTCAAGATTACCGCTGCCCATATAAATTGCACCACCATAGACGGCATAGTTGTCAGAGAAAGTACAATTATTTAATGTTAGTTGTGCATTAGGATAATCAGAAGGAGTATAAATTGCTCCACCGAAATTATTTCCATAGGAATCCGGACGTGAGCCATATCCGTATGAAAAGACTGTATTATTTGCTGCAATTTTACCTAAATTGGTAATTGACATGTCCACAAAAGTTACATTTTGTACTGTTAAAATAGTACTTACTTTAAAACCGACACCGGCATAACTTATTATGGTTTTTTCAACATCACTACCGTAAATATTAACCCTTTCAATATTTTTATTGGAATCCAGTTCATATTCCCCATCTGCAAGATAAATATTGCAGTTTGATTTGATTCTATCGGCGGTTAAATATTTATAGGGATTGTCTATAGATCCATTTCCATCACTTTCAGCTGAGGCATTGAAATAATAGTCATTAGATGCCTTCAATATATTTCCACCCAGATTTGCTGAAAGAGATGGTGATTCATTAAAATTATCGTTATTTAGCATATCAGTAGAATTATCTGCTGCAAAGCCTGCAGGAATTATTATTAATAAAAATAATAATGCTAAGCATATACTAAACAAACTGCATCTCTTTTTATTCATATTTTGACCTTCAAATTAAAATTTAATTTATATTATTTAAATTTATATTTATAATAATATAAATAATCAACTGAACTTTAAAAATTTATACTTAAAAATATATATTAAAAATTGATGAAAGGATGTTATTGTTTAATAATTAAGTTAAATAAGGATACAACCATTAAAATAGGAAAGAAACTTGGAAAAATAGATTTTAATAAAGGATATTATGTCTATGTGGGCTCTGCTATGAATTCACTTGAATCAAGAATTAAAAGACATTTGAGTGACGAAAAAAAGCTTCACTGGCATGTGGATTATCTTTTGAGAAAAGCAGAAATTACAGATGTAATCTACAACGAATCAAAAAGAAAAATAGAATGTGACCTTTCACAGTTGATTTCGCTAAAATCAGAAGGCATTGAAGATTTCGGATGTTCAGACTGTGAATGTGAAAGCCACCTATATTATTTTAAAAATAGAAATGAAGCTATTGAGACTGTTGAAAATGCTTATAACTCAATAGCTATGGATTTTAAATATTTTAAAAAATAAATCCCCGTTTTTTCTTGTGTCTGTAGGATATTTCAAATGAATCAAGGGCTATTTTTTTCAAAACCTCCCTGTCTTCATCATTAATATTGACGACA
>AUXO010102842.1_pt1 | contig 10816 bp, 7 predicted proteins | sample 768731 | NCBI WGS metagenome assembly AUXO01 (sample SAMN02715735, study PRJNA202380) | gut metagenome | biome: sheep rumen | host: Ovis aries | place: New Zealand: Palmerston North
CCGATCTTAGCTGTCATCTTCTGCCAGCCTTCCCAGTCTTCCTCGTCAAGACCATCCTCGATGGAGATTATAGGATACTTATCAACAAGAGCTTCCCAGTGAGCGATGAGCTCATCAGATGTGAATTCCTTGCCGGACTTAGGCTGCTTATAGAAGCCCTTGCCCTTCTCGCTCTTCCACTCAGAAGAAGCGGCATCCATTGCGATCATAAAGTCCTTGCCGGGCTCAAAGCCTGCTGCCTTGATAGCCTCAAGGATCTTCTCGATTGCTTCCTCGTCACTCTTAAGGCTGTTAGGAGCAAAACCGCCTTCATCACCTACAGCAGTAACGTCGCCCATCTCCTTAAGGAGCTTCTTAAGGGAGTGGAATACCTCTGCACACCATCTGAGGCCTTCCTTGAATGAAGGAGCGCCTACAGGCATTACCATGAATTCCTGTGTATCAACTGCGCTGTCTGCATGTGCGCCGCCGTTTAAGATGTTCATCATAGGGACAGGGAGTCTGTTGGCATTAGAGCCGCCTAAGAATCTATAGAGGGGGATATCAAGCGCTGTAGCTGCTGCTCTTGCAACTGCAATAGATACAGCGAGAATAGCATTGGCACCCAGGTTTGACTTGTCCTTTGTGCCGTCAGCTTCGATCATTGCCTTGTCTACTGCATATGTGTCGAAAGCATCCATACCAACGATAGCATCACAGATCACTGTGTTGATGTTCTCTACTGCCTTTGTAACGCCCTTGCCAAGATATCTGGACTTGTCGCCGTCGCGGAGTTCCAAAGCTTCGAATTCACCTGTAGAAGCGCCGCTGGGTGCTGTGCCTCTTGCAACTGTACCGTCGATAAGAGTAACCTCTGCTTCAACAGTAGGGTTTCCTCTGGAATCCAAGATCTCTCTGCCGATAACATTTTCGATAATGAGTTCTGTCATAGTCTATTCTTTCCTTTCGATTCATCATGTAGTCCGCCTGGACCTACATTTTAACGAATAGATCCAGGGAGGACATATGATTTATTCAACAAGTTAGCTTTGGCTAACCTTTGAAAATATACCACAGTAAATGCAGACATGTCAATCAACATTTTAGGGCATATACAGGGCGTATTTGCCGATTGACAACCGTGTTTTCAAATGATAGAGTTAGCAGAGGCTAACCGAAAGGAGAATGCGTCTTGTCTGAAGATCAATTAGTGAGGTTTTGCGCACCGACCCTTGCAGGGATCAAGACCGGGAGTCTTTTTAATGTGCGCATACGCCGGGACAAGGATTTCATGAAGGATATAGTCTTCTATAACAAGACAATGGTAAGGAAGGGCATTAGGATAATTCCTCTCAAGGTATCAGAGGAGATGGCGCTTATTTATATCTACCGTCCTCATATGCTTGAAGGGGATCTCAAAGACCCTGTTGCCATGAGTATTCTAAGACGCCTGGGATACCGGGTATCTGATCCTGACAGATGCGTAGCAGATCTTGCAAGAAGACTTAAGACATCTTCTGATTTTCCTCATGAGATAGGACTGTTTCTAGGTTATCCGCCCCTTGATGTCGAAGGCTTCATGAGGAGCCCCAACGAGGGTTTCTATGAGATAGGTTACTGGAAGGTCTATTCGAATGTGGATGGCGCCAGGAGAGTATTCAGCAGATACAGGAAATGTACAGAGGAATACGGGCGCATGCTTAAAGAGGGCAGTTCGCTTGAACAGTTAGTAGTTTGAGCACTGTAAATATATAAGGAAACGTGAGGTTTTTATAATGAGCAAAGTAGCAGTTGTATATTGGAGCGGCACAGGCAACACAGAGGCTATGGCTAATGCGGTTGCAGAAGGCATCAAGGGTGCAGGAAGTGAGGCAGAAATACTCACACCTGATAAGTTCGATTCATCCAAGGTTTCAGATTTTGATGCTATCGCATTCGGCTGTCCTGCAATGGGCGCTGAAGTTCTCGAGGAGTCTGAGTTTGATCCTATGTTCACAGGCATCGAGGGTTCATTAAGCGGCAAGAAGATAGCTCTCTTCGGCTCCTACGGCTGGGGTGACGGCCAGTGGATGAGAGACTGGGAAGACAGATGCAGAGCTGCAGGTGCAGTTCTTGCTTGTGAGTCAGTTATGGCAAACGATGCACCTGACGACGATGCAGTTAACAGCTGCAAGGCCCTCGGCGCTGCATTGGTGTGAGGTAGAGATCATGATGAAGCTGGTTCTTGTAAGACACGGTGAAAGCGAATGGAATAAGCTCAACTTATTCACAGGCTGGATGGATGTGGACTTAAGTGACAAGGGCAGGGAAGAAGCCAGGAATGCAGGCAGGATATTGAAGGAAGAAGGATATGACTTCGATATCTGCTACACCTCTTATCTTAAGAGAGCTATACACACTCTTAATATTGCTTTAGATGAGATGGACAGAGCATGGCTCCCTGTAGTTAAATCCTGGAAGCTCAACGAACGCCACTACGGTGCGCTTCAGGGACTTAACAAATCAGAGACAGCAGAGAAGTATGGCGAAGACCAGGTCAAGATCTGGAGGAGATCCTTCGATGTAAAGCCGCCTGAATTAGACGATTCTGATGACAGGAGTGCAACAAAGCAGGCAATGTACAGAGATGTTCCAAAAGATCTTCTGCCCAAGAATGAGAGCCTTGAGACCACGATCGAAAGAGTGGTCCCTTACTTCGAAGCGGTGATAAAGCCTCAGATGAAAGAGGGCAAGCGTGTTATCATCGCAGCACACGGTAATTCATTAAGAGCTCTTGTTAAATACTTTGACAATATGTCAGCTGATGAGATAACCGGGGTAAACATTCCTACGGCATCTCCTCTTGTATATGAGTTTGATGATGAGTTTAATGTGACCGGGCACTACTACCTCGGTGACCAGGAAGCCCTGAAGGCTAAGATGGAAGCCGTTGCAAACCAGGGCAAAGCTAAATAAGCCAAGTTTCTTTCCTTTTGGATCTCTAAGTACCATGGAGCTGTCTTTTATATAAGGCAGCTCCTAACTATATTACTGTTCTTTGTGAGTCTCAGCCGTAACAGCTCTTACGCGGACCTGGGCATCGACAAATGCCTTGACGACATTAGGGTCAAAGTGGGTGCCTGCATCCTTCTGGATGATGCCCATGGCATCTTCGAATGTAAAGGGCGGCTTATAGCAACGTCTTGATACCAGTGCGTCAAATACATCGGCAACTGCCATGATCCTGGCAGACAGGGGGATATCTTCTCCTGCAAGCCCTTCAGGATAGCCCTTGCCGTTCCATTTCTCATGGTGGTAATGAGCCATGTTCTTTGCCTCATTAAGATAACCGCTCTTGATATTGCCGACCTTGTGGATGACGTCGTCTATAACCTTGGCACCTTCTGTGGTATGAGTCTTCATGAGCTCAAATTCCTCGTCAGTAAGCTTGCCGGGTTTGTTGAGGATGGCATCGGGCACCATGATCTTGCCCACGTCGTGCAGAGGTGCAGATGCGACTACATCCACCATGTACTCATTTGTGAGCTGGTCTGCGTATATGCCTTCTTCCTTGAGCTGCTCAACGATTATCTGGACATAGTCTGCAGTATTCTTGATATGGGTTCCTGTAGAAGGATCGCGGCTCTCAACAAGGTCTGCCATTACATTGATCATGGCCCGCTGCAGTGTCTCTAATGCTTCACTTTGTCTCTGGGTCTCGGTGATGTAATCAACAGTATCCTGTGTTGTCTTGGTAAGGGCGTGATAGAGATGCTCGATCTCGTCACCTGAATCGATGACAAGGCCCTTGAGACGCTCCACGGTCTCGCTCCTGGCATCGTCGTTATTGTAGTCAACCTTTTCTGTTGCCGCAGCAAGAGAGTTAACGGGATTTATGATGTAGACATTTGCGAGGGTAACACCCAGGGCAAGTATGAGGGTAAAGAAGCCCAGGAGCATGGCTACGATCTTGGCTGCAAATTCCTTCTCGGCCTGCGCCAGGTCAGGCATCGATATATCTGCCGCGGCATAGCATACGCAATTGCCGGCATCGTCATATACAGGGACATAGGTGGTAAGGAGCCAGCCGTAGGTGTCGTTTGTAACTATAGGGTCTATTCTCTCGCCTGCGATCAGGGAGGGGACATACTCAGTAAAGCTCTCATCGAAGGGGATCAGATCCCCCGGAGCACCACCCTCGAGTTCCGGCGTATCCATGTCGAAAACAACATGGCAGCCTTCTTCGTCTATCTTATAAACATACAGATACTCGACCTGATCTGCCGACTCATAAATGGTCTTAAGTATGTCCTCAGTCTCCTTGTATCCCGGTGCAGATTCGCCCTCGCTTATATAGGTATCTACCATCTCCGGATCTATTTTGGATGCCGCATATTCCGCTATGCTGGCGCTGTAGGAACTGCGGTCCTGAACCATATATTCCTGGAACTGTCTGTAGCATACAAAGGCTACTGTTGTCGCAACAGCGATTACGGCAATACTCACGATAAGAATAAGCTTGGTTCCGAGTGAGAACCGCTTTATATGCCTTTTGTCGTATATCTTGCTGTGAGACTTAGGGTAGTGCTTAACAGGTATGGGCAGCAGTATCAGATAAGATACGACGGTTACTATCACCTTGTCCGGCAGATCGATCACAAGATCTGCAAAAAGCTGGGCAAGGAAGGGATTACTTATGTAATTCTCGTAGAACCTGTTGGCAAGAGATGCGGATATCTCTTCGCCTATAGTATTGCCGTATATGCTCCAGGTAAGAATGGAACCGCCGCCGCCGCCGATCAGGACAAATACCAGGATGGGCAGTATAAGCTTCCAAGGTTTCTTCTTGTCAAAGAAGCCCTTGTTTGCGAAGAATGCAGCAGCTACGGCGATGAGAACGCTAATGATGCTGTAATAGGTTGTGGTGTAATCGCTAAGTCCGCCGATAAAATTGGTAAAGAAGCCGACTACGATCGCAGGCATATAGCCACCCATAACAGCTGCAAGTATCGTTCCTATGTTATCGAGATACAGAGGCAGAGAGAGCGATGTTGCTACCTTGCTGCATACAACATTTATGGCGAGACAGACTGCCACCAAAATCAGATATCTCAGGTTGTTCTTACGTTTGTCCATATATAAAGTGGATTATAACAAATTCCTTTGTCATAATCCACCTTGTAAGTCGGTTGAAACGAGCTGTTATTCCACGTTTTTGAGCGCGTCAGTCAGCGGGATCTTCTTGATACGCATAACGTCAAAGAAGGATACTATCAGATAGGATGCAAGGAGTATGCCTATCATCTTGAGCAGTCCCAGAGGACTTAAGTATATATCGAGCCATCCTGACATCGAAGAGAGCGCTGCCCTGAGAACTATTGACAGACCTGATACAGCAAGGAACATGGACAGGAGCGCCGACACTATTACCACTACTGTTGTGATATTGATATACAAGCTGTTTATCTCCTTATTCTCGTAACCTAAGACCTTGACCATGGAGATCGAAGCTGCGTTCTTCTCAACGATTATCTTGGTTAAGAGGTATATTACCAGGATGCCGATGAAGAGGCAGGCTACAGATACATAGTCCATGTAGCTTCCCATTGAGTGATCAAGCTGGGTTGCCAGGGCCATAATGTCTTCTTTGGTAATGACGGTATAAATGAGATCAGGATCGATGTCTGTTATCTCCTTATCTGACATGAATCCGGAGAAGCTGTCTTTATCAAGCTCCATCATCTCGTTGAAACTGTTATTGTCCATAAAGATGCAAAGGCCGCCTAAGTAGTCGTATATGCCTCTTACGGTAAAATCGTATGTCTTATCCGTATATTTCTCCTTAAGGGTTACGGTGTCACCTTCGCTTAAGAGGAACTTCTTGGCATAGGCGCTTGAGATAAGCACTCCGTCATCAGGGATATCAGCTGTTATATATCTGCTGTCTTCTTCGATACCGTATATGGAGATATTCTCTCCTATCCTCGCGCCATCGGTGGTCTCCAGGGTTGCCATGGAGAATCTCTCGGCGCCTGAGGTATCAGTTGTTATCACATTGCCATCCTCATCCTCGTAATCTTTAAGGATGTACTGATAATCAGAGAAGATCTCATCTGTCATGGTGGCCTTGTAGTGGTCCAGAGTCTCAGGGAAGCCTATTGAGAATGCAAGAAGGAGCATTACAAAGGCGATACCGAAGAACAGGACAATGTAGCTTCCTATGTTATTCAGCAGGATCCTTAAGCGGAAACGGTTAAGGAAGCTGAATCTAGGCAGACGCATGGCCTTCTTGCGCTTTGATGTGGATAAGTCCTTGCGAAGGAACTTAAGAGGGGACAGGCGCATCTTTCTTACGATGATCACAAAGTTTATCGTCAGCACAAGTACGAGGGGAATAAGCGTAGTCAGGATAAACGCCCTGGCATTCCACTGAGTCTCATAGGTTACAAGGCTGTAGGAATTGTAGTACATACCTACCACCGTATCCTTGAAGACTGTATAGCCTAATATGTTTCCGGTTACGGCTGCAAGGAGGGTAACCATAACGGACATCATCATGTAGTGTCTTATCAGCTCGCCCCTGGTGTATCCTGTGGCGCGGAGTGTGCCTATAACGGCAGCTTCGTTTGTTATCGTATTGGATGTCGTTATTCCGAAGATAAATGCGAGAACAGCGATAAAGACATAGACCAGAATACCCATCATCGCAATGTCTGAACCAAAGTCATCAGGAGCAAACCTGATCGCCTGATTAGCATACGCAGGGACAAAGTCAGTGAGCTCGTTCATGTCATCTTCGTACTCTTCCAATGCTTCAAGGTTATCTATGGTCTCATCGATCCTGCTCTGCTCTGATGCGAGCTTGTCCGCATCATCCTGCAGGGCCTGGGCATCCTCTGCGATGCTTGCTGCTTCACTGGTCCATTCAGGGTCTCCTGATAAGACTAATGCGTAGTTTTCTTCCAAGGCTGCGCTTCTTGCTTCAAGCTCTGCGCCCCTTTCTTCAAGATCCTTTGACTGAGCTTCGATATCTTCAAGATAACCGGTCCACATATCCACATTATCTGACAGAGTCTGTGCTTCATCCTTATCGTCTGTCATTCCGCCTGTTGCAGCAAGGACAGCCAGTCTTTCTACCAGCTCGTCTCCTAATTCCTTCTGTTCTGCGTCAGATTCCGGGGTTTTGTCGTATCTGTATGCATACTGGTATTTGATGCTGCCGTTAAGATCGTCCCATGCGCTGTCTGTAAGGATAGCTACATCGAAGTCTATGGCATTAAACATGATGTCTGAATTCTTCTTAAACAGAGTGCTGTAATCCGGGAGCGCGATAAGGCCTACTACCGTAAAATCTTCGCCTGCAACCGTTATCTTATCTCCGATACTGATATTGCAGTTGTTTGCATGCATGCGGTCTATGGCGATCTCCGTGTCTGTCTCAGGGAGCCTTCCTTCATTCTCGCAGGCAATGTTAAGGGTATGTCTTATCTTGAAGACTCTTACCATCGAATTGGTATTGCCACTGGATCTCTCGGGCACCTCCTTATAGAACTGCTCGTATACATCAATACTATCCGGCAAAGAGGCAAGCAGGTCTTCTGTTGCTTTATCCTTAAGATCGAAATGGCCGTCCTCTGTCTTGTACTTGTCGTAGCAACCGTTAAATGCCGCCAGAAGGCTTCCGTTGGCTACGAACATTCCCGATGCTATTCCGATCATAAATGACATGAGCAGGAACAACACCAGAAATTTTTTCCACTCCTTGGCGATATCTCTGAATATCCTTTTGTTTATGGGGTTTCTCATACAAAAGCCCCCTTACCAGTCAAGCTCTGTGGCGCTGATCTTGTGGTCGTTTATGATGTTCTTTCTTACAACGCCGTCACGGAGCTTGATGATGTGGTCTGCCATATCCTGGATCGCATTATTGTGGGTAACCATTATGACAGTATTGCCGTACTTCTGATTGACATCCTCTATGAGCTTTAAGATCTCCTTGGATGTATTGTAGTCGAGAGCACCGGTAGGTTCGTCACAGAGCAGGATGTCCGGGTTCTTTACGATGGCTCTGCCGATGGATGTTCTCTGCTGCTGACCGCCGGAGAGCTGGTTGGGGAGCTTGTATCTGTGGTCCCAGAGCCCCAGAGTGTTAAGGAGCTCATCTATATCAAGAGGGCTGTCTGACAGATAAGCACCTACCTCGATATTTTCCTTGACGTTCAGGTTCGGGATAAGATTATAAAGCTGGAAAACATAGCCCAGGTGCATTCTCCTGTATCTTGTGAGAGCCTTCTCATCCATATCCCTTAATTTGTCTCCCGCTATGGAAATATAGCCTTCATCTGCACTGTCGATGCCGCCGATTATATTGAGCAGGGTAGACTTACCTGATCCTGAAGGTCCCAGGAGAACGCAGAACTCGCCCTTCTTAACCTGGAAATCCATTCCCTTAAGTACTTCCTGTCTTCCGTCACCTTCGCCGAAGGCCTTGTATACATTGGATACATTAAGAAATTCTTTTAATTCTTTCTCTGACATAACACATAACCTCTTCTATCATACATATGAACAACTGTTCATATGTATTATAGTTAGCAACAGCTAACGTGTCAATGCGCTTTTCTTGTTCACCTTCTCCAAATATTGAAGTCTTCGGTATCTTGCTTTGTTTAATTAGCATATGAGACACACAAAAGACAAATTATCTTTGACAGGTTGTTGTATAGTATTAGTATCGGTTATCGGACACAGCTACAGGAAGATATATATGGAAAGCAAAGAAGCCCTGACTTTAAAGCAAGATAAGCTCCTCAGATCAAGGAGGATCTTCCTGATATGCGCCCTCATACTTATATATTGTCCGTTCTTCTATACGGACATGATAGGTAACTATGTGGGCGATACAGCGATACAGATAAGGATAGGTTTAGACAGCCTTGCTAATGGTAACCTGATCCCAAAAGAGATCTACAGCTGGCATGAGGGTCTTAACTGGTGGCCCCATGAGACAGGCTGGTATTTTATAGTCGCCATTTTCTATAAGCTGTTCGGCCTGGCCGGCATAATCGGAGTCTGCGCCATATTTAACTATGGGATAGCAGCAATTATATTCAAGAGGTACTCGGGGCGGGTCCACCCCCTGATAATAGTAGCCTGCGCAGGTGCTGCAAGGCTGCTTTCTTTTCCTAATTACAATGCAAGGCCCCATCTTTTCTCAGAGCTGTGTTTCCTTCTGGTCATATATGTAATGCTCTCGGATAAGAAGGAGAGCTTTAAGGCGATATTCTTTATGGCCGCAGCATTCCTCCTTGCCTGGATACACGGAGGCATGGTGCCGCTGCTGTTTGTAGTCTATATTGTATTCGCAGTAATCGAAGCCATATATAGGGAGTATAAGAGAGCAATTATAAGACTTGCAGTAATGGCAGGTGCTTTTGTATGTACGCTCCTGAATCCCATAGGGGCAAAGGTCTGGACCTATGCCCTTGTCCAGTCAGAAGGTGAGGGGGTATGGGCCCTTAATATGGAATGGGCTCCCAAGACGTTTGAGATCTGGGAGATCGCGATAATACTGTTGGTGCTTATAGGTTTTGCAACTTCAGGCAAGGTCAGGGATTTTGACAAAGGGGCTGTTACCAGGCTGGGACTGTTTTGCATGTTCCTTATCCTGTCCTGCAAGTACTGCCGTTTCATGAACTTTACCGCAATGTTTATCCCCGCCCTTTGCATGGAGGAAGTGCAGAGCCTGGTCATATGGGTAAACGATAATGTGCTCCGCATAAGGAAGGATAAGGTCAGCTTCAGCAGCATCTCCTATTACATCTTATCCGGTTTCTGCATCCTGTTCTTTGGTGCGTGCACGATATTTAACATAGTAAACTTCATACCCTCCAATACAATGTCTGCTGCAAGTGCCATCGCCGCATACGATGAAGGCGTTATAGACTGCGTGAATCAAAACGGATACAAGCGTATCTACAACTCCTTCAATACAGGCACCTGGCTTGCATTCTACGGAATACCCGTTCATATAGACAACAGATCAGATCTTTATATGGCGAGTTTCTCCGGGACAGACTACATAACGGATCAGATGATGATAAATAACATAAGCGATATGGATGAATTTGTTGCCAAATATGACTGCGACGCCATTGTACTGGACCTTACTCCCGGGACGACAGATGAGTATTTTGCAGATGATCTCTATAACGCAACTGACAGATACAAGGTCGTTTACGATAATACGGTGAGTTCCATCTACAAGGAGAGCATAACTATCCGATGGATGGTAGTAGAGTGCAATGGATAAGTCTGACAGAGCAAAGATAACCGGAATAGAGATCGCGCTTATAGCCTTCATGACTCTTGTCTGGTTTTTTATCGCATATAACATTCCCTACATGCATGACGACTGGGACTGGGGCCTTAAGTATGGCATGGACCACCTTATAAATGCGGACCTTAACAGCCGCTATGCAGGCAACCTCCTTGAGGTCCTGATGACGAGATCTGCAGTTCTTAAGACATTGTTCCTGGGTCTTGGCTACAGCCTTATCCCTCTCCTTATGGCAGGACTTAAAAGGGAAGACAAGGGAGCCAGGCTCAGGATATATCTGATATCAAATCTTCTGCTTCTTCTTATGGATGTAAACATCTGGTGCGAGACATACGGATGGGTGGCAGGAGCTGCCAACTATATCCTTGTAATGCCCCTGGTACTCATATGGCTTTATGTGGTAAGGGGCAAAAACTTTGACAGGATATGGCAGAGGGCGCTCCTATTTATCCTTGCCATAGTAATGCAGCTCTTCCTTGAGAATGTGGCCCTTGCAACAACCCTCATATCCCTCTGCTG
>AUXO015586278.1_pt1 | contig 10816 bp, 10 predicted proteins | sample 768731 | NCBI WGS metagenome assembly AUXO01 (sample SAMN02715735, study PRJNA202380) | gut metagenome | biome: sheep rumen | host: Ovis aries | place: New Zealand: Palmerston North
ATTATTACCAACAGCAGGATGAACAACAACACCATTAGCCTTATTAACAACAATCACATCATTATCCTCATAAACAATATCCAAATCCATCTTTTCGGGAACAGCAATCAAAACATCTTCAGATACATCATCAATATCAATAACATCATAATACTTTACAATATAACTAGACTTAACAGAACTACCGTTTACCCTAATATTACCATTTTTAATCATACTCTGAATTTTACTACGACTTTTATCCAACTTAGAAATTAAATAACTATCTAACCTAAAACCACCATCATTTACCTTTAACTGCATTAAAATCCCCCCTCAACGCATCCAAAACAATTATAATAACAGAACATACAATGCATATATCAGCTAAATTAAAAATAGGAAAACTATATCCAAAAATGTAAAAATCCAAATAATCAACAACATATCCATATATAATTCTATCAAATAAATTACCTAAAATTCCACCTATTAATAAAGAATAAATAGCAACATCAATATGTCTAAAAACCTTATTTTTTAACATAAAATGATAAACAAATACTAAAGCAAAAATAGATATAACAACCAAAAAAATCCTATTACCATATAAAATACTAAAAGCAGCGCCATAATTATGAACATTACTAATATAAAAGAAATTTTTAAAAATAGTAATAGAAGAATTTAGGTCAATCCCAAATCCAATAAATAACTTTATAAACTGATCTATAATAAAAATAATTAAACTAAATAAAATAATTTTTTTCACAAAAATCACCTAAATTATTATAACAAATAATCAAAAAAAAAACTAGTCATATGACTAGAATCCTCTCTTTCTTAAAAATGTAGGAATGATAGACTCATCATCACCATTACCTTCATCTTCACTAGATATATTACCTACCCTTTTATTATCATCATAAGAATGATATAAAGGCTCACTCTTATCCTCAAAACCAGTAGCAATAACTGTAACAATTATCTCATCAGTTAAATTCTCATTAATAAACGCTCCAAAAATTACATTTATATCAGTATTAGCACTTTCCCTAATAATATTAGCAACCTCTTTAACAGCATTATACTTAAGACCAGGTCCACCAGTTACATTTATAATAGCATCAGTAGCACCCTCGATACTTGTTTCTAATAATGGGCATGACACAGCTTGTTCAGCAGCTTCCCTAACACCATCAGCACCAACACCAATACCAATACCTATTAAAGCATCACCTTTTTTACTCATAACAGACTTAACATCAGAAAAATCAACATTTATTAATCCATTAACAACAATCAAATCAGAAATAGATTGAACACCTCTTAATAAAACATTATCAACTTCCTTAAATGAATCAGTTAACTCAGCTTCACCATCAGTAATATCATCTAATTTATCATTTGGAATAACAATAATACTATCTACATGCTTTCTTAATTCTTCCAAACCTTCTTCTGCCTTTTGCTTTCTCATTGGCCCTTCCCAGAAAAATGGTTTAGTAACAATTGCAACAGTAAGAGCACCTAACTCCTGAGCAATAGAGGCAATAACTGGAGAAGCACCAGTACCAGTTCCTCCACCTAAGCCACAAGTTACAAAAACCATATCTGCACCTTCTAAAGCCTTTTTTATCTCTTCCTTAGACTCTAATGCAGCATTCTTACCAACCTCTGGAATTCTTCCAGCACCTTGTCCCTTAGCACAATTAGGTCCTATTTGTAATTTATTAGGAGACAAAGACGCATCCAAATCTTGCAAATCTGTATTAACAGCAATAAACTCTACACCCTTAACCCCAGCTTCAATCATTCTGTTAATGGCATTATTACCACCGCCACCAGCACCAACAACTTTTATATTAACAACTTGATCTGTTTCTAACTCTAACATTATATTTCCTCCTCATTTACATCACCAAAGAAATATCCAAATACTTTACCCAACATAGACTCTTCAGTTATATTTGACAAATTTTTCTTTGAAACATACTCATTATCTATATCTACCATTGTACTAATTACACCTAACAACTTCATGTGATTAATATAATATACAATATTACCAATAGCAGACGAATACTTATTATTTCTAACTCCAATTATCTTAACATTACCGACAATTGCATTCTTATTAAAAACATCATCACAAACAGCCTGAAAATACTCCATATTACTAACTCCACCAGTAATAATTATATAATCCATTTTTCTATTAGCAAGCAAATTAATCTCCTTCTTTGCTAAAGAAAGAATTTCTTCAATACGAGACATAACAATATCAGTAACCTCATATTGATTAATACGTTCCGAAGAATTAATATTATAAAATTCAAACTTATTCGCATATTTTTTATGAGCTAAAGCAAATTTTTCCTTAACCCTATTTGCATCATTTAAATCCATCTTATAAATATAAGACAAATCATTATCAATATTCTTTCCACCCATACCAATAATACTATTTTTAATTATAATACCTTTATTATAAATGGAAACATTAGTAGTTTCATAACCAATATTAACAATAGCTCCCAACTTAGAATCAATATCATGATTCTTAAAAGCATTAACATCCCCAATAGCGTTCAATGAAATATCAACAATCTCTAATCCTATACTGTCAATCAAACTAACAACAGAATAAATATTCTTCTTAGGAACTAAAGAAACAACAGCTCTAACTCCTAAAACATCCCCCATTAAACCCTTTGGATCCTTAATTCCACTTTGATTATCAACAGAAAAATCAATTGGAATAATAGAAACAATCTCCTTATCAGAACTAAAAGCACTTAAAGCATTCTCTAAAACCATAGAAATATGACTACCATCAATAACGGAATTTCCACTATCAATCTTTATCTCTCCCTCAATTTTAGAAAACTCAGAAAAATAACTTGGAATATTAACCAAAACTTTTTTTATCCTAAATCCCAACATATCTTCAACTTCACTAATAGCGCTTTTCAAAGAAGCAGATGCCTCATTCACATCAGTTATTAACCCTTTTTTAATCCCCCTAGATTTTACAGATGAAGCAGCAAGTAAATTTAATTTGCCTTTATAAAGCTCAGTAACAACAACCTTTGTTGTATCCGTTCCTATATCAACACTTGTATAAATATACCTCACCCTATCATCTCCTACAATCTAAAACTAATTATACTATAAAAATAAACAAAAGTAAAAGAAAAATTAGAAAAAAATTTCTAATTATCCAAAATCTTAAAATATTCACCCGAATCAAGATAAAGAATTCCTTTATGATTGTTAAAATTTACCATCATATCAAAATATTTATTAATAGAATCAAACCTATTCAAATTAACATAAATATAATTACCATCATTCATCGTTAACAAAAACAACTCTTTATCAACAACATTAGGAGTATACTCAATCTCAGAAATACTGCTAAAAACATCAGAATTTATATTAGAAAAAAGAGATAAAAATTTAGAATAAACATCCTTATCAATAATATTAACCAAAACAGGAACATTGTATACCTTATCCAGCATTTTTCCATCCATCAAAACAGTTTTTTTCTGTATATCATCATAAAACAAAGGTCTATTTTCCTTAACACTAATATAAACCTTAGTAAACCCTTTTTTCTTAACATCAACAGAATCAACCAAATCACTTTTTCTTATATTAGATTCAATAAAATTAGAAAAAGTAAATAACGCATTAGGATAATTTGATATCTTTCCAAGCTCAATTATTTCTTGATCAGTCAAATAAGTATTACCAGATACATAAATATTAGTTATTTTTAAAAACATTAGTTTCAATATAATAAAAACAAATACTATAATAAAAAACAAAAATATAATCAATCTCTTATACCTAATTTTACGATTCATATATTCACCTTAATCAACAATTTCCTGTTCAACCCTCAAATCAATACCAAATTTTTCATGAACACTATCCTTTATTAAATTTATTAAAGTACAAACATCCTTACCAGTAGCGCCACCAACATTAACAATAAAATTAGCATGCTTAGAACTTACCTGAGCACCACCAACAACTTTACCCTTATAACCTATCTCTTCAATAAGTCTACCTGCATAATCATCAGGAGGATTTCTAAAAACACTACCAGCACTTGGAAATTCCAATGGTTGAGTACTCATTCTCCTCTCACGTCTACTATTAACCAAACTCATTATTTCATCTTTATCACCATGAGAAAGCCTAAATTGAGCAGCCAAACAAATATAACCCTTTTTCTCCTGAAGAATAGAAGTCCTATAACTAAACTTAAAATCATCATTACTATACTTAACAATAGATAAATCAGGAGTCAAAACCAAAGCACTCTCCAATATACTAGATATATCACTATTATAAGCACCAGCATTCATATAAACAGAACCACCAACACTACCAGGAATACCAGTAGCAAATTCCAACCCACTAAGTCCCATCATAGAACACTTCAAAGCCAATTTCATCAAATTATATCCAGCTCCAACAGAAACTAAATCATCATTTATATCTAAACTAGAAAAATTATCTAACTTAATTAAAATGCCATCATAAAAATCATTAGAAAAAATTAAATTAGAACCATTTCCCAATACCTTATACTTAAATCCATTAGACCTAATATAATTAACTAATCTTTCCAAACACTCTACATCCTTAGGAATAACTAAAACACGTCCAACACATCTAAGCTTATACGTAGTATACTTAGACAAATCAACATTTTCAATTACCTCTCCAAAACTCTTAATATCATTTATATTCATAAACTACTTCCTATCTATTAACTTCTTAATACTCTCATAAATCAACGAAGCACTATTGTGAACCATCATAGACTTCAAACTATCCTTCATACATTTTACTTTAATATCATCAGATAAAATTTCATCAATTTTTCTAACCAAAATATCACCATTTAAATCCTTCTCCTCAATCATAATAGAGGCACCAACATTAACCAAATCAAGAGCATTCTTATACTGATGATTATTAGCAACATAAGGACTAGGAATTAATATAGAAGGAAGTCCAAGAGCAATAATCTCACTCAAAGTAGAAGCCCCAGCACGAGATACAATTAAATCAGAATTCTTCATCAATCCAGTCATACCATCAACATAAGGAACAACATGAACATTACTAGGAAAACTATTCTTAACTACATTATCATAATCCCTTTTACCAGTAACAAATAAAATTTCATAATCATGACCACTAAATAAATTCATACTATGAACTAAATAATCATTAATACGACTTGACCCCAATGAACCCATAACAATCAAAACAAGCTTTTTATCCTTATTTAAACCATAAGTTTTCTTATCAATAGCCTTACTTTTCAAAGCATCCTCACTACAAGGATTACCAGTATACAAAACATTCCTTCCTGAAAAATATTCCATACTACTCTTAAAAGAAACACAAACCAAATCAGAATACCTACTTAAAAATTGATTACTTTTTCCAGGAAGACTATTTTGCTCATGAATTACAGTTTTATACCCCAACTTCTTAGCAGCGTAAATAACAGGAGCAGTAACATATCCACCAACGCCAATAACAACATCAGGTTTAAAATCACTAATAATCTCTTTACACTTCCTATAACTCTTAACTACGCAAAAAGTAGTCTTAATATCCTTAAATACATTCTTACTAAACCCATAAATTTCAATAGATTTAAAAGGAATAGAAGCTTTAGGAACAATATCATTTTCCATTCTATTATGAGTACCAATATATAAAAATTCACTATTAGGTTCCTCAATTTTTATCTTATTAATAATAGCCAAAGCTGGATAAATATGTCCACCAGTACCACCAGCACTAATAATTACTCTCATAAAATCCCCTCACCGAACTCTATATCATTATACCATAATTATATGAAAAATAAAAAAAAATATAAACAAATTAAAAAAACATAGACACAAACATCTACGTTTCAAAATAAAATAAAACTATCTAATAATAATATTTAAAACATCACTAAAATTAATTTTCATTAAAACAATTATCAATGCGCCAAGACCTAAATAAGGACCGAAAGGTAAAACATGATCATCACTTTTTCTCAATAAAATTAAAGATATAGGCAATCCTATAATAGAACCAATAAAAATAGAAACAATCGACATTTGCCATCCAAACATAAGACCAAAAACAAACATCAACTTTATGTCGCCACCACCCATTGACTCCTTCTTAAACAAAAAATCGCCAAATAACTTAATAGAATACATAATAAAAAACGAAATACAACCATACAATAAATGAGTAAACGCATATTCAAAACCATAAATAAAAATAAACTCCATAAATAAACAAATAGAAAAAAACAACAAAACTCCATCACTAATAATCATATAATAAATATCACTTAAAACAATAATAGAAATCATAGAAACAAAAGTTAAAACTATAACTAAATCCAAAGAAAAACCATAAGACAAATAAGACAAGCCAAAAAGAACACCACAAATAATCTCAAACATTGGATAAAAAATAGAAATCTTACACCTACAATTCTTACACTTACCAAATTGTAAAAGATAAGAAAAGATTGGAACCAATTCAAGTGGCCCCAATCTATGATTACAATTAGGACAATGAGAAGGTGGATAAACAATTGATTCTCCCTTAGGAATCCTATATGCTACAACATAAAAGAAAGAACCAAATATAGCACCCAACATAAAAAAACTCAAAAACAAATAAAACATATAAATTCCTCCTACATCTACCCTAAACACCAGTTTGTTGAATAGAATTATACATATTAAACATAGGTAAAACAATAGATAAAACTATAACACCAACCATAGCAGTTAAAAAAACAATCAAAACAGGTTCTATAAAAGTCTTAATCCTTGTTACCGCATTTTGATGTAATTCCTGATAATAAGCAGAAACCTTAGCCATCATTTCAGGCAATTGCCCAGTTCTCTCACCAGTAACAATCATTTCGTACGCAGGAATAGGAAAAGCCCAATGGCCATCAAATTCTGCCGACAACCTCTCACCACGAGCAAGATTCGTAACAGTATTAAAAATCAAACTTTTATATATTTCATTTTGAGTAACCTTACTCAAGATTTCCATACTATCAGTTATATAAACATTATGAGCAAGTAAAGAAGAAAACGTCTTAGTAAACATAGTAACTTCCTTATAAATTATAATATTATTAACAACAGGAAGATGCATTAAAATCCATTGAATAAAAGTTCTAAAATGCTTATTCTTCTTAAATAAAAATCTAAATAACATAATAAATGCAATAACAGCCAAACCTATATACCAAATATTTTTCCTAATATAATCACTTGCACCCATTATAAAACGAGTCAACGCAGGAATTTCAACACCATCCATAGAATCATATATATTAACAAACTTAGGAATAACATAAAGCATTATAAAAGTCAAAACACTTATAGCAAAAACAAATACAATAGAAGGATACATCATCGCAGTAATCATTTGCTTTCTTGTCTTTTCAGCCTCAGTATAATAATCAGCCATATCATCCAAAACTTCAGGTAACTCACCAGTCATTTCAGAAGACTTAACCATAGTTATCAACAAATTAGGAAAAGCAACACCCCTATTTTCCATAGCAGTACTCAAATTTTCCCCCATAGATAGATCATAAATAATCATCTTAAAAATCTTCTTATAACTCTTTTTCTTATATTGACGAGATAAAATCTTAAGAGATTCAACCAAAGTAATACCAGACTTTAAATAAGTAGATAATTGAGTAACAAAGAAAATCAAATCCTTAGTCTTTATCTTAACCTTATTAGAACCACTAGACCCATGCAACAATTGAATCCACTTATTAGTTCTAATACTATATACTTGATATCCTTCACTTAACAAATAAGAGTGAATTTCAACCTTAGAATATCCATCAGCATATCCTTTAAAAATCTTACCATCCTGATCTTTAACAACATACTCATACATTACCTTTACATCACTACGTTCAGCATCCTTACCAGAGAATTCAACTAATAAAGCCTTTCTGTTTAAATCCAACTTATTTCGTCTATTCTTAGCAATACTAGTATTTTCCCACTTCTGTCTAAACGACTTCTTAACATTTTCAGGTAACTCATTTAAATTCTTTAAAAAATTCTTAAACTTATCAGAAAAAGTCAATTTATTAATAGTTATACTATCATTCTTACTAACATTTTTTTTCTTTCTTTTTTCCTCAGCAAGCAACTTTTTCTTTAACTTTTCCTCTGCCCTTTTTTCCTTAGCAATCTTAGCCTTAGTCTTAGTTTCAATTTTTGCTAATCTTGCTTGTTCTCTCAACTGTTTTCTCTTACTAATCTTTTTTTCCTTAACCGGTTTATTTTCTCTTAACTTCTTCCTAGCCTCAATTTTTCTTTGACGATTTGCTCTTTTCTCAAGTTTTCGTTTCTTCTTCTCCTCATATCGAGCAATTCTAGCATTCTTTCTATCCTCTAGCTTTTTTCTTCTTTTTTCAATCTTTTCCTGTCTTAATTCTTCTTTTCTTTTTCTAGCACGTTCCCTTTTTTCAATTTGAACCTGTTTATTCTTTTCACGTTTAACAATTCTATTTACCCTTAATGAAAGCTCATCATTATTCATAATTCTTTTTGGAATATCAATAAAAAACTTAAAAAACCTCCATAAAATAATAGAAATGAAAATTAATCCTTTATAAATCAAAACGCAAAAGCGCAACAAATTTTTGCTCATAAAGTATCACACCTATCCACCTTATCATACTATTTAAATTATAACATAAAAAACAAAAATAAGAAAACATTTTATTAAAAAAACATATAATATACCAGAAAGGAATTATATCTATGAATTATTATTTTCCATATGGGACAATGCCATACATAGAAAACACAGCAAAAGTCGGATTATTAAGCAAAATATTTAGAAATGGTATAAATTGGAGTACAATACTTTCAAACACACAAAAAACACTAAATATAGTAAACCAAACAATACCAGCAATAAAACAAATAGGGCCAATAGTTAATAACGCCAAAACAATGTTCAGAGTAATGAATGAATTCAAAAAAATTGATAGTCCACAAGAAAGTAAAAAGAATAACAAAATAGAAAAAACTAAAGAAAAAACAAACAAAGAACCAGATAAAAACTATAATGGTCCAAATTTTTTTCAATAAAAAAGCCAATTTTTATATGATTGACTTTTTTTAAATATACCTTTTTAAACAATTAATCATTAAAGAAATATCATTAAAACTATCCCCATTAAATTCAAGAGATTTATTATAACCACCAATATATTTATCATAAAGATTCTTGACATACTGTTTAAATAAAACAGAATTTTCATCAATCAAGCATGGTCCCAATAAAAGCTGATCATAACTATAACTTACTCGTCCCAAAGAAAACCTTATAGAAACATAAAACCTCTTATTATCAAAAACCAACTTCTCACTTACTATATAATATCCCATCTCACACACTTTTTTCCTAAGCAAATAAATATCAGTATTAGTTTGACAAAGAATATCATTAGTATGATTTTTCTCTAAAATTCTAAGAATAGTACCAGTTCCCATTCCAGACAAAACCATTAAAGAAGAAGAATTTAAACCTAAATCATCAAATCCATTACCTACTTTAACATCTATTTTTTCACACAAATTATACTTTTTTATATTAGAAATTGCTCTATTAACAATACCTTTATTTACATCAAAACAATGACAACAACAACCCTTTTCCATAGTTAAATAAATATCAAGTAAAGCATGATCACATCCGATATCATAAATATCCTCACCATACTTAATTAATGAAGATAAAGATTTTAATCTATTTGATATCATTAATCAGTCATATAATCCTTCAATTTTCTTGAACGAGATGGATGTCTTAACTTTCTCAAAGCCTTAGCCTCAATTTGACGAATACGTTCACGAGTTACACCAAACATTTGACCAACTTCCTCCAAAGTTCTACTTTTACCATCTTCCAAACCAAAACGAAGACGAATAACTTTCTCCTCCCTCTCAGTAAGAGTCAATAAAACCTCAGATATCTCATCCTTAAGCATCTCATTTGTAGCATATTCCTCAGGACTCATATTTCTTTCATCCTTAATAAAATCACCTAAATGAGAATCATCTTCCTCACCAATAGGAGTTTCCAAGCTAACAGGTTCTTGACTAATCTTATAAATATCACGAACTTTCTCAACAGACATATTCATCTTCTTAGCCAATTCTTGTTCACTAGGCTCACGATTCAACTCAAGAGTTAATTGTCTTTGAACACGAGCTAACTTGTTAATAGTCTCAACCATATGAACAGGAACACGAATAGTTCTTGCTTGATCAGCAATAGCACGAGTTATAGCTTGACGTATCCACCATGTAGCATAAGTAGAAAACTTATAACCCTTAGAAACATCAAATTTTTCAACAGCCTTCATAAGTCCAATATTTCCCTCTTGAATTAAATCAAGAAATAACATTCCCCTACCAACATATCGTTTAGCAATACTTACAACAAGACGTAAATTTGCCTCAGCCAAAGTAGCCTTAGCAACCTCATCACCCTCTAGAATCTTATCAGCAAGAGCAAGCTCCTCATCCATAGTAAGTAACTTAATTTGACCAATCTCCTTAAGATACATTCTTACAGGATCATTAATAGTCAAATCCTTAGTTAAATCATTATCATCAAGAAGTAACTTATCTCCACTTTCATCATCACTATCTTCACCAGAAACAATAGCAATATTATTCTCATTAAATAAATTATATAAATCATCTAACGCATCAGCATCCAAATC
>AUXO018023502.1_pt1 | contig 10814 bp, 9 predicted proteins | sample 768731 | NCBI WGS metagenome assembly AUXO01 (sample SAMN02715735, study PRJNA202380) | gut metagenome | biome: sheep rumen | host: Ovis aries | place: New Zealand: Palmerston North
CTCAAGAGGCTCTATCCGATTATCAACCTTTAGATGTTACACGGTACTAGGAGACATTTCCATGATCGGAACGATAATTGGTCATCTTATTGGGTCTGAATACTCCAGGTCAGAAATGAAGAGCACCTTACGTATTCGCGAGCGAGATCCGATTGTAGACACCATCTGCTTGATTGCAATCTGTAAAACATTTACTGAAACGGGCATCACAGATCTGATCGAATTGTCAGAAGCTATAAAATCAAATATTCAGAAATACACAGGGTTATATTCTGAGAGCAAGGATCAGATGATGAATTCCATTCTCCCTAGTTATTTCAACAATAATAACGTCGGAATCCAAGTACCACCAGTTGCCTGGGTTGCAACAACGGTTGAAGAAGCATTACTCATTTCTGATTGTGTCACCGCAACGACAGCAAACTGTCCAGAAGCGATTAAAGAGGCCAGGGCTATTACATTTGCGATTTTTCTCGCGCGACATGGTACGGAAAAAGACAAAATTCGACAAAGCATACAACAGAGGTTTTATCCTTCGATATCTTGTTTTACCAGTAGGAATTCAATTATGCGTCAGAAACTAGCTGGTGAGGAAGTTGCTCTGGCTATCATCGCTTTTCTTGAATCTGACAGCTTCGAAGGAGCCATTTCAAATGCTTTGCGTATGGAAGAAGATACTGCAAGTACATTGGCTGCTATAACAGGTGCTATAGCGGAAGCGTATTATGGTGTCCCTAATGAACTAAAGGAAATAGCATTGTTATCCATGGATCACAATTTTGCGACGGTCATTAGACAGTTCGAACAGAAGTATCAGAGCTATTGTGATAAGTCATACGGAAACTGAACGATCTCAAAACCAATATTGTTATCGTTAGCGAACTGTTGCGCGTAGCTTCCTGCTTCACAATAAATAACAACATTTGGACTGCCCTGAAAAGTTCCGGCGCTGATTGATAAAACTGAAGGTGGGATGATGACTTTTTCCAGACTGGAACAATTTCCGAAAACAGATCCTCCGGTAATGGAACTAACGCTTTCTGGTATTTCAATCATTTTCAGATTTGAACAGCCATCAAATACTTGCTGATAAAGCCGTGGAGTGTTGGCGGATAAATGGATGTTCTCTAGCTTTTCACACCCATAAAACGCATAGTGCTCAATGCTTACAACACTGTCAGGAACATAAAGACTTCGAAGATTTGAACAACCAGTAAATGAGCATGCTTTGATTGTTTTTACGCTCTGCGGAATAGTGACCTCTATCAATTTGTGGTTTTCCGCGAACGCGTAAACACCTATAGTGGAAACAGTGTCTGGAATAGAATACGTTGTATCGATTAATCCTGCAGGATGGCAAATCAGTTCTTTAAGCGAGGAATCAAAGAGGACTCCATTCACAACGCAATATGAAGTATTTCCATTAGCAAGAGTGATTTTTGTGAGCTTTGGACATTCTCCGGCAAATGAACCTTCGATCAGTTTTAAAGTGCTGGGCAAGTTTATCTCTATCAAACAGGGATTGCGATAAATCATGCTTTCGCCAATTGATTCAACGCCTTCAGGAATAGTAAGTTTTGAGAGATTATCACAATAAATGAAAGCATCAGTATTTATGCGTTTTAAACTATGTGGAAGTTTAATCTCAACAAGCTCGTCATAGTCAAAGAAAGCACGTTCGCCTATCGAAGTTATTCCTTCCTCTACGACTATATTGGTAACTGATTGTTGAACAGAACTCCAGGGAGGTTCATTTGGGTATGGATAATCATCCATGTCTCCAGAACCAGAAATGTATAATGTTCCGTCGGAAAAATTCCATTGAATAGCTTCTTTTGTTTGTGGGTAGACGCTTTCTTCTACTGGTGTTTCTGTAGGTTGGGTGACAGGTTCTTTCGTTGGTGAGGCAATAGCTTTTTCTGTTGGTAGTTCAGTTATTTCTATTGGTACGTCGGTTTGAGCAACAAAGACTGTATCGATTGATTCTCCATTCTTTGTACGGTATCGATATTGAACAACAGGTTTGTTATACCAATATGGCTGCCCATCAAAATATCTGCCAGATTCTCTTCCATAGATAGTCTGTGTATTGCCAATATCATCACTGTAAGCAAAAACAGATTTCCATAGATTCTTGTCATTGTACAGAATTGTACCGCATTCTTTGCATTTCACCGAACTGCCGTGATATGGGTTGTTTGTTCCGCATGTAGTGCATTGCGCTGCCCACCATCTTTGTTGTTCTCTTGAATCCTCCTGTACGTAGGAAGTATCATAGTTTTCTTGCTGGGTTTCTGTCCATTCGCTCCAGTCTGACCAATTATCAAAAAGACGTGGATAAATATTTTGAGCGCCAACAAAAAGAAGAATTGTAAAAGAAGCAACAATCATAAGTATCTTTACATAAGGCAGAGATGGCGGAGGCTGATCTGGTGGATAGTCAGGTGGCGAATCTTTTTCTCCATTTATAGACTGAAGCGCGGATCGCAATTCCCCAGGTGTTCCAAACCTGTGATCCGGATCCGCTGAACAAGCTTTTAAAATGACCTTTGACAATTCAGGATTGGTTCCCTTCAAGGGAGGAAGATCTTCGCCTTTTATTCTTCGCTTAAAAGCCTCTACTCTGTCTTGATCGGTTAACAGTCGATCTGGCAGAAATGGAGACCTGTTATTATTTCGCAACCAGTATAATACGAGTCCCAACGAATACAGATCATATCCTGATTCAATCGTTTTCTTGTCCTCAGATGACAATATGACTCCTGCGTGTGTTTTACTTTCCGATACTAAGGCATGATATAACTCCGGAGCCATGAAATTCGGAGTAAAGCCAGAAGAATCAAGTGGAATACTTTCACCGGAATGAAGTGAAACACCAAAATCACCCAGTTTAAATTTGCCCTCCGCATTTATAAATATGTTGCTTGGCTTTATATCGAGATGAACAATTCGCTTTTTCTGACAAAGTTCAAGCGCGTCGCATAACTCTATTCCAAGTTGAATGGTTCTCGCTTCGTCAAATTCATCTTCTGCTTTATCAAGCGGGGTCAGCAATTCCATTCGTATAAGAATAAACCATTGCTTATCAGTTTCGGCAATTAAATAATCCTCAATACAAACAATGTTCGTGTATCCTCTTAGAGACTCCATCATTCTTATTTCTCTGGTACAGGAGTCTATGTTTTCGTCCTTAGAGATACTTAACACTTTTATTGCCGAGTATACTACGCCAATAGCATCTTCTTTTTTGGCCTTGTAGACTATAGCGTTTGCCCCTTCTCCAATAATCTCCATAAGGTGCCAGTCAGGCCACTTCTCGTGGAGGACAGCTTCTATCTCCGGACTCATGGCTTCAGTTTTCTCCTTATTTAATCAAGCATCATATGACATTCCCCAGATTTCCTCAAAAGTCTCTATTGGGCACTCCGTTTTCATACATAACAGAATAAAGCAATCATACGGATTGGCAGCATAAAGATTAAGCATATTACACTCGGATAAGATACTGTTCGTGGAATTAATAAATGATTCATAATAAAGAGGAGTGTTAGCTTCTCCAGCTAAGCTCAAGTCATGCTGGAAAAAGTTTAGCGTTATTAAGTCATATCTTGTAATAGGATCTCTGCCTGACAAAATACCGCTTATATGTTGGCGATTAAGTCGTTTTCCGCTGAAAAGATCATTTAATGTTGATTCTTTCATAGGATACATATTCCCTTTTTCATTCTTAGGAACAAGCGGAAACATCTCACTTTCGAGTTCGGAACCGCTGATTTCATCACCGGTATAAACATGTGCGCCGCTACGTATTTTATTAATAACCTCACTTTTTTGATAATCATAACTCTGATCACTTCTTGAAAGTTCTTCTGCCTTGCGTCCGGCAAGAATTTTGGCTTCCCCCTCTTCTGTTTCAGTTTTTCTGTGCGCTATGCCGATCTTCACCTGATCGTATAGACGATCAAAATGTTTCCTCGCGGTTACACTTTGTCTTTTAGAGCCATTAGTGACAGGCAGACTGTACAAGTACCTTAGTAATTCCTCGTCGTCACGGATAGTATCCAAACGTTCCTTAAACTTCACAGTGCTGTCCAAACTGCCCGAACTAATATGAATAGACAAATTCTTTGGATCATACATATTCCAAAGTTTCTTGAAATGAGGAAACCTATAACCCATTCTGTAGCAATACAAGCAAGTGGCTTCAAACGGATCCTTTGGATCTATCATTGGTTCATTTAGGGCTTTTGACAGAAAATTGTTTATTTCCTCAATCTCCATTTTTAAACCGAAGCCCAGCAGTAAAACAACATCGCGATCAACTATAACTCTTTCAAGCCAGGATCGCGTTAAATGCTCACGTTTTGCCATTGTTGGATAGAATGAATAATCGGTTGCGTTATCCTTAAAGGATTCGATAATTACGCGCTGATATGTTTCAAGTGGTATATCCAGATAATTACCTGTCATGTTTGCTTTATCATAGATATATCTTTTCAGATAATCGCCAAAGTTGAGCTTCCTTATCCGCTTAATTAATGCTGAGTAGATAGAATCAACACTGTCGGCGTTAAGGTCATAGGTTTCTTCTTCTATTTCCCGGATTAGCTCCTCAGCTTTTCGGGTGAAATCCAAGCCCGAGGGGTTCGGTACGGAAGTCTGCTTATCCATCAACAACCACCCTCTTTCTTTCCTGTCTCACATATAATAACGATAAACATCATCAAACACATCCCCGGTCGTCACAATATAAAGCGTTCACATCATCAGTTGTTATGAGAGTAATGCACAGCGATATCACCGGTATCCATATCGCCATCACTTTCAATATTGACAGATGATGGGACAACACTATGAAATGAATATTGTTCACCATTAAATACGTAGCGCTTGGGAAGGAAACTTTCTAAATCAACATGTCCTTCAGGTAATTCAACAGTCAAATTACCAACATAGAAGTATTCATCACTATCATAGACTTTTAAATTTACGGTAAGCCAACGAGGTTCCGTTGTGGGGGATTCATATGCTGGATATTCCGTCGGTAACTCTTCTTCGATTCTCTCATACCCAAACCATATTTCTGTAAGCGATAGGTTGCCATATTCGTCGACAGTCACTGGAATGTATTCAGGATTAAGTAATCTGTAACCGGTTGGCGTCTCTCTACACCAAACACTGTTTTCTCCCACATAAAGAGTTTGCGTCCATTGGGATAATCTTTCATTGTCAGCCACGTCTACCTGACCAACTATGATTTCAACTGAGATCCCTTTTCTATGCAAAGCAGAAACTAAATGTGTGATATCAGTCATTTCAAGAAGAACAAAAGCAGTCAGAACAAGAAACATTATAGCAAAAAAAACGATAGCACCTGATGGGTGCTTCTTTGTGGTGCTCTTCTGTGACGAAGTGTCGTGTGATTGTAAATGATTCGAAATCTCATGCTGTTGATGTTGATCATTAGCATCATCCTGGTTCAAGTGCTTTTGCCCTAGTATACTGTTCACCTGTGAACTGTCAAATGGTTTAAGTGGCAGACCACATTCCGGGCAATAATTCAGTTCATCGTCATCAAAACGATGACCTTTGGGGCATATTTTTTTCTCTTTTTTTCCTGATAGGCTTGATTGAATCATAGGCAATACCCCACTTTAACAGAAGTAACATTGCAACACTTGACAGCTTCTCAAGACGTATTGAAGAAGAAGGAATAGCTACTCAAATGTTATATCGACTGGCCAACTGGATAAGGTCAGCAGGTCGACCATATTGTTCTGCAACGGTCCTTCGTCGCTACCTACTGGTTCTTCATCATTTTCTATAGGCTCTTCATCACTACTTGATGGTTCTCCATCATTACCAGTTGGCTCTTCATCATTGCCTGCTATCTCTTCATCTCCACCTGGTGTTTTTTCATTCGTCACAGTTGGAGCAGGCGTATTTTGATCAACCTTTAAATCAGGTTTCTCTTCTTGATCGGGATCGGCATTCGGAAAAAGTTCAGGAAACAGAGCATTATATGTCTGCAAGTCAACTTCACCGGAAACTGGACTGATATGCATTTCTTCTTGGAATTGCCTAACAGCATTTTCTGTTCCGTCTCCATAAATGCCATCGCATACGTTTTTCTCTTTCCCTTTGAGATAACCCAGATCGAGTAAGCGTTTTTGAATCTTTCTAATGCCGTCGTGCGTCTTTTTTGAGAAAAGGATTTGATTTGCTGATATGGGTGTCTCTATTGAAGAAAGAACAGGCGTTAGCGGGGGTGTCGGGGTTTCTTTCCGTCGAGCCAACTCAAGTTCATAATCCTCTTTTGCCTTATTCTCTCCTTCTTTAATGCCTTCATTTTTCGCGTCTTCATATTTGCTATCAAATTCAGCTCGCATTGCTGCTACTTGCGTTTCACCTTCACTTGTTCCTTTTGTATAGCCTTTCTGATAACCAATTCCATTAGCTATAAAGCCACTTAAGACAGCGCAAATCGCAAAAACAATCCCGCAAAGAGCAGCAATCAGTTTTCTATTAACTGGCTTTGGCCCATACTCCACAATAGGTGGTTTCTTTGGTTCGTTAATTCCGTTCTGATAGCCTTCAGCCAAGCCCTTTTGATAACCTTTACTAAATCCTTCATCAAATGTCTTCTGATTCGGAACTGTATTTTTTTCAAGCAAATTTTCAAGCTCTGTGCTATGAGCAAAAAGGACTGAAGCCTTTCCGCATTTTGAACATGTTGTGCCGTTAATTAAGCCACCACAATATTTACAGAACATGTTTTCCTCCCAGCGATACAATTAATAATCTCAGTTTATATATTTCAAAGGAAATAAATCTTTATAGAACGGGAATAAATCCATATATTGTTTGGCTTGAATGATATCACCTTTCTCAAGAGCGGTATCAATCAGAATATACATTATCGAGCAATAAATCAGCCCAAGAACAATTATAGTTATCATGAAATTTCTGAATCCATGCTTCTTCTCTGTCTCTGGCGTATCTTTTTTATAGACAAAGCAAACTGGACTATCCTCTGTTTTTCCTTCGCTATCGACTGATACAGACACCATTGATGGATCACTGGCCAGATGATAACCCGGTATTCTCTTTGCATAAACAGTTTTATACTTCCCATATTCAACTTCTACGCTATAGGATTCTATATTTTTCCCACCCATATCACTGCATATAACAGGCACTGACAATACGTGTAATAATGGTTCGGATCTTGGGATGGGTACTTCCTTTCTTTTTTCCTGAAGGTTCTTTATTTTGACCGGGAAGGTATTGAGTATTTCTCCTAAACTCTTATATATTTCCTCATCTCTAATTCGTTTGTCCGGTTCTTTAATTAGTGTTTGCTTAATGATATATCGCAAGGAAGCGGGTACAGAGGAATCAAGGACAGGCTCCTTATCTTTTAACACATACTGTCCAAGAGTTTGATCCGCATCTTTCTCAGGGAGTTTTCCTGTCCAGAAATAATGGAAGATAATTCCCAAAGCAAAAATATCTATTTGCTGATCAAGCTTAATCCCCGGTGTTGCTGCCATAGCATAGGCTTCTGGCGCGAAATATGCTGGATCTCCAGCTATGTCTGCGGGAGGATTTGATTCTATGAAACTGCTGTCAAAATCAATTAACTTTAACGCACAGCTTCCGTTTTCATCGTTCTGATAAACCATAACATTTTCAGGTTTCATATCGCAGTGAACGACTCCAGCACGATGAACATTCATCAGAGCTAGTGTAAGTGTACGCATCAGAACAAGTCGCTGCCACTCAGAGAGCATGCAAATTTTTCTTGGCTCAACATTGCCAACAACAAATGGGGCTATGGTGCAAATGTGATACTGAAAATTGATTACCTCCTCAGGAATAACAAGAACGCCCGAAGTGTCATTTTCCTGAAGAGCTTTGTACATGGCTTTTCTAGCTTTTTCAGCATTATGAAATTTATCCACTCTGGCCTGATACTTTTTTTCAGGCAAACCTAAATCTTTTGATGGGTAAACGGGACTTAAAAACTTCTTTATAAAAAATTGCTTTCCATCTTTTTCGGCTTTGCACCATTCAGCTGTCCCAGCCCCTTCGGTAGTCCAGGACGTTAATTGTTTATAAAGCCCAACGTTACCCAACTGACTCAACCTCTCATTTCATCAAAAACCGTATTTTTCTTGTATTTCTCCCATTGACTTCGAATAATATTTTCCCGCTCGTCAGAAGTCTGCGCTTGATTAATGAACCGCACAATGTTTATCACTTCTTTATACCGAGGTGTTAATCTAGTTTTGATTTCAGAATAACTATCCCACCCATAAAACGCGATCAAGCACGTACTGTCATCGCCTGTTATATCAATTATGGATGCCTTCAGTCGATTTTCAAACTCTTCAATTGAATTAGATTCAACAATAGACTTCAGAAGAAGGAATTCGAAATCCATCGGTGATCTGACAAAGCCAAAGACACCGTCCGTTGCACATAGCATTGCAAAGGGATATTGTAGAGCAATCTGATGCGTTTTTACTGAGTATGGTTTATCTGCATTTAATAGATTTGATAGAGGTGCGTTATCCCTTAGGCTATCAAGTGGATCAGGATGTCCCCTAGAATCATCAGTCGTTAATTGAACAAGCCCATCCGATGGCGTCAAAAAATAAACCCTTGAATCCCCCACATTTAGCGCAGTAAGAACAAGAGTGTCATTATTACTCTGAGAAACCATTGCAATTGAAGCAGTGCACGGAAAGGATTTAACTAACGAGCCGGAAACGCCCATAGGAGCACAATGATTTTTAAGATTCAAAAGTAACGAACGGCTATCAGCCAAAAAGCTATTAGCTAAAGATTCAGTATCATTTAAGAGGGTTGGTGAAACAGTATCAAACCATGACAAGAATCGATTTGCAACAGCTTGTGATGCGACAAAAGCACCAGTGGCATTCTTAAATTCTTGATACTTCCAGGCTCCAGCTCCTCCACACCCATCAAATACAGCTATAGCTTGAATATCATCCCGTGCCAGATTGTAAGCGAAAGCATCTTCACCTTTCTCGCCAAGGGGTTTATAGCACACTTCTGCCAAACAATCTAATTTCATATTACCTGCTTTCTCTTAGCCTACGCTATGAACAATTGTATCCAACATTACCTGATATGATACATCACTTAGACCGGTAGCACCTTTAACCGTTCTAATAACTGTGTTTTCCCAGCAATTTGCAATCGTATGCCAGAAAGTGACATCCGGAGCAAATAGCAGCAACCTTTTGGCCTGATAATCCATCTCACCCGGATCATCCTCATCGCCCCACATTTCGGACAGTTCACCAAAGTCCTTGGGCATACCCTCCTTCGGATAGGTAGAAGCGTCCTTGCAGAAACCAAGTTCATGCGCGGAAGCATCAGTAAACAAAGCTATTATATGCCGCTTTCTCCAACCATCTTCGCACCAATCGGAACGCATAGCATATGCAAGTGCCTCTAGAGCATCTTCTGGCTCATCTCCACCACCATGAGCGGTAATGCCATTCACAAAGTTCTCGAACTGTTCCATATTATCAGGCATTGTCAGGAATGGAGAAAGGATCATGGGCTCCGAATCCGCCTTATAGTCTCCAAACCAGATCACTCTGACACGAAGTCTGTTAACATGTTTACCTTCTTTTTCGAGGGAATTTCTGATATCGCTGTAAAGATTTAAAGCATTATTCTTAACAGTATCAATAATCGGGCTCATGCTGCCTGTTTTATCAATACAAAGGCAAATATCAATATTGTAATCTCCGTACTGTCCATTGTCGCTCATTTCCTTTGCTCCTTTCGTATTCATTACTCAATGGCAATTTGATAATTTCTTTACTTTTTTTTCTTAAGGTCATCAGGTGTTGGCGTGTACATTCCTTCAGGAATGATAGTACCACCACTAGGCCTTGGTTCATCAGGTTTCCTTCTGGACGGCTTCAGCACTTTAGATCGACCGCACATTTCGCAAAAATTCAAATCAGCAGAATTAATATGCCCACAAGCACAAGCCCAAGTCTCTTCTTTAGGTGGAGCGGTTTTAGTGTCATCAAAAGGAAGACCGCAGATAGGGCAATATGTTAACTTGCCATCTGTAAATTCGTGTCCGTTTTTACATTTTCGCACAGTCGTAGTTTCGGGTTCCGGATGTATTTCTTCAGAAATCGTTTCAAAAGCGGACAATTTTGTGCCACAGAAAATACAGAACTCGCTATCTGCCGTTACCAGCTGTTTGCAATTGGGGCACCTTACAACATCAGACATGGTCACTCCTCCTTGCCACTACATTATTATTTGGCTTCGGACTCAAGTTTATGAACCTGATAATAAGCATAAAACCCTAGAGCTATCATAATAAATGACGCAAATAAATAGGTCACATCTAATAGTTCGACAGGCAATCCCACAAGAAGACCAACGCACTGGATAATTGCTGCTGTTAAATATGCCCAAGGCTTTTTTGTGAACAAACCAACAATGCTGAAGATAGTACCAATACCCATAATGGTGAGCAATAGCCCAAGCATTTGGTTTGCCATAAGCAAACTAAGCCCGCCTCCTAAAGCGGCAAACGGATCAGAGCTACTGGCTGCCGTTCTGCCCATATTGACTATGCTAACGATGTTAATTATCATATACAGCAAGCACAGAACAGGATGAATAAACATTGCCCAGTTACTAGAATTCATCCCTTTAATTGATTTTTTAATGCTGCCAATTACTACTGGCGGGTCGGTCTTAGGCAGATCGGTCTTAGGCGGATCGGTCTTAGGCGGATTCACCTTTGG
>AUXO012240033.1_pt1 | contig 10813 bp, 13 predicted proteins | sample 768731 | NCBI WGS metagenome assembly AUXO01 (sample SAMN02715735, study PRJNA202380) | gut metagenome | biome: sheep rumen | host: Ovis aries | place: New Zealand: Palmerston North
ACAAAATCAAGTCCGTTGACTCTCCAAACCGCTCGTAAAAGACTTTATTTCAGAGATTTCAAAAAACGATTAGTCCACTTTAACGGGACAGTAGTGAACATAGATAATAATTATAAATTTGAAGTTTCACTCAGCAAGGCTTTTTATAAAAACAAAAAGGAGACAAAAGCCGCTATTAAAGACAAGAGTGAAGAACGAAAAACAGAGGGGAAAAATGTGGCACATAATGTGGCACGAAATGTATCATTCTATGTGGCACGGAATGTGGCACAAAATGTGGCATACGAAATCCTATTAATAGTATTAATAGTTAAATAGTTTTATTACATCCGTAAATACTTACGTCTGTAAAAAACGCAAACGACCGTGCCAGCTCAGCCCCTTAATGGGCTTTTGGGGCGCTGGCACTCATTACTTAGCATAAAAAATCTATTGAAGTGTAGACTAAAAGGTAAAACGATAGTATAATTTTCAGATTATCTATTAAAACTTATATGATATGACTATTAAAGAACTTATATGCAAAGAGAAATTCGGTAAAGTGAAGGAATCCTCAGAAAATAATCAGCACTTACTTCAAACCATGACAGACCAGATGATGAAGTATTCAATATTAAAACCTTCTCAATTCTATAGGGATTGGATTAAGGGTTCTACTTCTTATATCAACAAATTAGACATATCACTTATTAAGGATTACCCTATCGAATATAAATGCGGGTACGAAAAACAGCAGTTCTTTGTTACCTCGTTATCAGGTTATGATGTAAGAGACTATGTAAAAATGGTTTGGAACTTTGATTTGGATTTCAAACTTCACAAATTACTTATTTATGATCAGCAAAAGTATATTGAACTGACAAAGCTTGTTGTTGCGCTTACAGTAAACAAGTACAAAATAGAAACTCTTTATCTTGAACATATCATCTTTATTTGTGTTAAAGTAATGATTACATTCTTTACGCTGTATAAGGATGACACTTTTCTCATTCCGCTTGTTCATGTGTATGACATGTCTAAATACATTCTCTATACAGACATCTCTCTGTATGAGTCTATTGCTGAACAACTTGGATTTAGATGTCAAGAACAACCAACTCAAAGGAAGTCTCGTACTCTTACAAAAGAAGAGGTTATGAAATTCATTAATCCAGAAGATTCGCAGACCGCCATCAAAGAGAAAATCATGAAATGGTGTCAATGCGGTGAACGAAAGGCAAGACAAATTATGCAACAGTATGGACTGACTAATCAAAAATACACAAGAAAAGATTATCTGACGCTCGAACACCAAACAGATAACAAGAATAGCTAAACTATCCTAAAACCTTAGCTATAGACATTACACAAAGGAACGTTTATGAAATGTTTTTTATACCTTTGCGGTGTTAAAAACTCCAAATATGAAGAAAGTTGTTGCATACTATAGGACCTCTACGGATGACCAGCATCTCGGCATTTCCGCGCAGAAAGATATTGTACAGAAGTATTGTGAATTTAATTCCGCGGAAATTATTGCCGAATTTGAGGAGCATGAATCCGGGAAAAAGAACGATCGGCCACTGCTGGCAACAGCATTGGCAGAATCCGTACAGAATAATGCGTATCTTATTGTTGCCAAGATAGACAGGCTAACCAGAATAGCTTACTATGGCCTTCAACTTTGCGAAAAGTACAGGATTATCTTCTGTGATCATCCAGGCATGGGGACTCTTGAGCAGTCCATCTACTTTGGCATGGCCCAGCAAGAAAGAGAGTACATAAGCCAACGGACTAAAGCGGCTCTTCAATCATTGAAGCAGCAAAGTATTAAGCTAGGAGCACCAAACGCGACATTCAACGATGTCATGCGTACTAAGGCGCTTCTAAAACGACAGACAAATTCAAGAAATAATGATGCTAATAAAAGAGCATACGCTGTTGTTAAAGTTATGTCCGGAAACTATAGCGAAAAGGCACGGTTTTTGAACGAGAACGGTTTTCTAACAGCAAAGGGAAAGACATGGTATCCCAACCAAGTTAAAAGACTTGTTTCTTTGTATTCAAGCATATAACTTCATCGCATACATGATCACACCGATGCAGAATAGCAGAATGACTATTCCACCAACAATGGCTATCCGAAGATTTTTCTCCGGCTCATAATAAGTCACTTCTGAAAGATTGATTTCGTATGCTTCACTATCCTCTACACTGTCATCATGATCATCCATAGGATTATCGAGCTGGCTCTCATCGTATTTTTTCATATTATCCTTCATTCGTTGTCAGTTTGACATATGCTGTTGGTTTTGGTTTAATAATTATAGATATAATCACTCTATAACCTACAAAACAGTTCGAATTTCTTCATGCTTTTTGCCCCCAAACAGCGTTTATTTGCAAAGAATGAAAAATTCTGGGCGATTAATTTAAAAACACACACGAAAACCAATCCGTTTTGCGACTGTTTTGAGTCTGTAAATCACCATTTTCGAAGTTTTTGACCAGCTATATTTTGTAGGCTTTATCACTTGATTATTTCTCCACATAAGTCTATTTTGTTTTTATAAATAACAGCATACTCAGGGCCAAGCCTATCCACAAAAATAGACAATTCGAACTTGTCACGAGGGATTACCACCTCTCTCAAGTCAGTGTCCACGGCAACTAGAAAGTTCTTCCCAGATGCTAAATCAACTATCAAAGAGTAGTACTCCCGAAATCTCATTTGGCGTAACATTTCCTCAAACCTGGTACGCTTCTTTTTCAGTTCTGACAGCTTCGTGGAGTCCTGATCATCGGAGTGTCTTTCTATACAATGGTCAACACTCTTTAGGAGATCAGTCTTTAAAAAGTCTGACCAAATGGGGTAAACACTTTCTATACTCTCTTCCGGAAAAAGGCTTTCTATGGCTTTCTTTGCAAGATCTCTACATTTCTCACTGATTGTCTCACCATTTGGCTCATCTTCGCAATTGTATATCTTCAAGCCAGCCGAGTCCACATCGAAGCTACATAGTTCATCCAAATCAGATACTTCATCTTCGGAGAGTTTTCTGATAATCTGTGAGTTGTCTACAATGATTTTATAACCTGCACAGGGGCGAGCTGTGATAACCAGATAGGAATTATTATCAATGACTGCTGTCACTCTTCCCACCAAAGAACTCAATTCAAAATCTGATAGTTCTTCTAATTTACAAATTTCTCTTTTACATTCCTCAGAGAAATCACTGAGGAACTCGATATAGTCGTTTTTCTTTATCTGTTCCATTGTCATCTTTTCTTGATAGTTACTGCTATGAACATTTTGTGAAAATCCATATGTGTTTAATTGCTCATCTTTATCATATATCGAAACCAATTATGTCATTACTTTGAATCGTCTGATAATGCATTGAATCTCGCAGAAGTTCAGTAAGTCTTGACGAGCTGACGATTTGTTTAACTCCATTATCAAAAGCATTGGAAGCTATGCCCTGGATACTATCTGGAATAACAACTTCTTTCAAGTCAGTTCTCGTGAATGCGTGACTATGGATAGCGAAAACAGACTTGTTTAGTTGTACTTCACGCAAAGACACGCAGCCATCAAAGCAACCTTCACGAATCACATCGACACTCTTGGGAACGATGATTGACTCAAGATTTCGGCAGTCTGAAAAAGCGTTCTTGCCGATGAAGTTCAAGCTATCTGGAAGGATGATGCACTTGAGACTCATTCCGGAGAACGCACACTCTCCAATAGTTCTAACACCCTTTGGCACTTCATAATTCTCGACATCGCGAAAGAGAACGTAGTCTGCTTTTACAAGTGTCCTTCCATAATTTGAGTAACGGACACCATAGTCATCAACGTATTCTGAATTCGTAATCGTTTGTATAAGAGGAATAACTATGTCCATTACTTCACATACTGAAAATATTCTCTGATCTTTATTGATAACGTTTGGGTAGTACAGCATCGTGAAATCTTTCTTGTAACCGTGCTTGCCAAACACCCCCCAGCAGTAAGTGTTGTTCTCTTTGTCTGGTACACGATTGTACGAGAACTGCTGCTCTTCCGCTGAACGATAACTTCCATTTAGATACGATGAAGCAGATAGTATAGGATTAATGCAAATCCTGTTATACCCACAAAGGGTATGGGCAAAAAATCCACCAAGACCATCAGCAAGAATAATGTTCGGTTGTTCAGAATGCAAGACCTCTTCAATCTTGCTTTCTGCACATTCATATCTTTCTAAAGATGATGTCAAGTCTATGGAAACGATGTCGTAATCAAGCAACGCAGCTTTTAGCATAGACACGACTTCCGGTTCTTTGCTCATCCCATAACGGAAGTCTGGGAAATACAATATTTTCATAGTTTCAGTTGAACAAATCGAGGAAAAAACCAATAATACTTGCAAAAAACCTTCCTATGAGGATTCCAATCATCCCACCAAATAAAATAAAAAATAAAGAAAACATATTTCTGCATATTAAACAATTATGCCTACACCCTTTATCAGCGGTTCGGCTTTCTCTGTTTTTCTCTTTCTACTTCCCCAAATCGTACCAGCTTCCGAACTCTGCTTCATGTCTGCTCTTTACTGGTTCTCCTTTACTGTTAAGGTAATACCAATCATCTCCCTTGCGAACCTTCGCATAGTCTTCAGATTGTATGTAGATGTCATCATATATGGGCGGAGTACATGAAAGGCCAGATTGAAGTCCCCACTTACCATTTTTTGTGAACGGAATAACACCATCGAAGTCTTGCATCTCATAGATCTCATCCATCTCAAGAGGAACAATCTCTTTACCGTGTACTTGCTCTATCACCCCCTTCTTGCCATTTTTCTCAACAACAAAATAGTTGACTCGTGGGCCGAAGAAACGGAACATCTTGTCATAAACGAAGTCTGTCTTGAGAGTACCTTGTCTATCCATCTTGCATAAGGCATACTTGCCATTACGTATTGCCGGAACGCACCAGTTTGCTCCCCAGCTCTCACGGACAATGACCATATGGTCATACCGTTCACCGATAGCATCGAATATGGGCGGCACGACAATCTCGCCTGTAACGCGTCTGAGTCCTTGTTTTCCATCCTCTGAGATGATGACATCACGCATATCGAGTTTCATTGCATCGTAAGTTTCTTCCTGCTTTTGTAGTAGTTTAGCCCCCTTATTTGTCAAGTGTTCCATCCCTTTTGGATAACAGTTGCTATAATAACTGATGAGCAATTTTACACAACGGAGATATTTCTTTGCCTCTTCCGTAGAAGGGATGCGACGGTACTCTTCATCACACATAGCCAGATGATAAACTTGCTCTGCTGTTTCCAGTTCTATATCGTTGTTATTCATAAACATTTTCTTTTTGCGACACAAAATTACAATGATTATCAGACTCTCCCAAAGAGCTTATTGTCTATGGTAGGAACATACCCTTATAAGGTATCAACCTGCCCACATCTCCCAAAGATTTTTGAATTTGAAGCCCGTTTGACAATTGATGATGTCTGGAGCATGTGTTGTCAGGACTTTGACGAGAGGCTTCTTCAATTTCTCCCAGGAAGTCTCGTCACACCCACTTATCAACATAGCTTCAACACCAGCAGATGACTTTTCAACTCTCACAATGATATGCAGTTCCTCCTCTGACTCTACATTATTATATATATGGAGCAGCCCGTCACACTTGCTGATATATAGTTTGTACCATTTCCCTTGACCATCTACAAACGAGCCAATATGCTTCAATTCTTCTTTCATACTACGCTTTCCTCCTTCCAAGAATGTTTTCTCTTATTCGACTATATGATACCGGCACATAGTGGTTGTTGTCAACTCCCACATCATACTGTGTTGTCATCAGATAATTAAGACGGGAGTTGTCTGCTGTCGGTTGTAGATTGTTGCTATGAACATGCCCGAACAATTGCCAACTTTCTTTCTCACTACCGCTGAAGCACAAGAACGGATAGTGGTTCAGATAGATTTTGCGTTTCCCCACCTGAATAAGCATCTGCATTGAGACTCCTTCAAATCGTGAAATGTTTCCGGAAGATAGAACTCTCAAGTCGTGGTTCCCTGCAACCAGATGGATTCTTCCGTTGAGCCGTTCAAGAATCCTATTCCACTCCACTGCATCACCCATCCCAAAGTCTCCAAGATGAAAGACGATGTCATTCTTGCCGACAATACTGTTCCAGTTGTCAATGAGAGTCTCGTTCATCTCTTCAACATCTTTGAACGGTCTCTTGCAGTAATCTATGATATTCTTGTGGTCGAAATGCGTGTCTGCTGTAAAAAACAACGAGTCTTCACTATGAAATTTGTGTATCTCCATGTCCTTGCCTCCCTTATTTTGAAAAACTCATTACCTTTATGTCTGTATATTCCGGATGCTGTTCTTGAATGACATCAACAATGCTGTCGTAGTCTGTTGACTGGACTTCCAGTTCTGCATAGAAGTCAAGATATGGCCCAAGCCCATACTTCTCATCCATATAGCTATACTTCACTTCTTTTATCTTCATCTTTATGACATTTGAATAATCGCCACAAAGGTACAAGGAAACCAAGGAACGAAAAAGCAAAAAGAAAAGCAAGGTACGAATGCCCTTGCTTTGCGGTATGAAATGAACGATAAAGTTTGGTGGCTACTCTTTTGCTGCCTCTTTCAGCTTCTCCCAGACCTTAACCATCGCGTATGTATCAAGTTCGCAGTACTTCAAGAGAGATAGTCGTGCTGCTTGTTGGTCTTCGGGTGACATGTCTTTTATCTTCGGGAAGATGTTCATTGCTTCACCGCCGTTGTGGACGCTTCCCTGGAGGTTATGGTAGTCCAGTTCCGGGTCATTGGGGAAGAGTGCAGGAAGAACGCTCTTGATGGAGAAAGAACCGCCCATAGCGGGAACATAATACCAGCCAGACTGGAACGGCACCAGTAAGTCGATGATGTGGTCACGGATGTTCAATAGATGTTCAGACAAGTCTGGGTATGTCTCAGCAAGTTCTTTGAGTCTTGTGCATTCAAAAGTTTTGTTGTAAGCTGTAGTGCAGACGTTCATCGGGATGTCCTTACATAGTTGTTCTGCCAAAGCCCTTCGCGGGTCTTCACCAGATACACCTAAGAACTCCTTATGCTTCAGTTCTCCGCCTGGTTCTTCGATATAGTGCAGGGAGTACTGGAAGGGAATCTGCTGATAGGGATGAGTTCCCTGGAATTCCGGAATGACGGGCTGAATTGTTTCAAAGTCCAAGAAGTAGAGCGGATAAGAGAGCGTATCAAGGAACTTTGCTATCTCTTCATTATTTATAAATATGGAGTTACCAAGACTGCACTCCACTTGCATCCGCTGTTTCTCGTTCAGTTTTTCATTGCGAAGTTGTTCGTAAGTGATAATTCCCTGCTGATAATGCGCTATCTTCTTGTCGAAGTTCAGCCTGTAGAGATTGAATATAGACTGCTTGGGAAGATGCCGTGAGCAATACTGCCAGAACGCGCAGTCATATGGCTTATGGCAATGTACATCCAAGTCTTCATTGGGTTCTTCATCAATCTTGGCGAGCATCTTCTTCGCTTCTTCTACCTGAGACTTAACTAATGGGTACTCCTTAGCAACGACTTCGCTGATGTCCTGAATCTGAAATAGTCCATGTATGTCAAGTTCTCCATTCAGTATATAATCAGAATCTATGCAAACAAGGCGAGTTCCGGTCAATTGAATGCCATTGTTCTCCAATATGTACTTTTGGTATGCAACATCCTGCGCATAGACTTCCTTGTCACCATCAGTGCTGCTTTTCACTTCATAGATGGCATAACAGCTGTTCTCCTTCTTCAAGATGTCAACGGCACAATACCCGCCATCATAGAAGAACGATGCTTCACAGATAACTACCACTCCAGCATCTATACACTTGCGGGTCTCTTCTACCATCTTTTTGAGGTCAAGCCTCCCGTCTGAAGTATAGGCTGCCACTTCTGTAAAGTCTCCGAAGATTCCCATCGCCAAATCGCCTACAGCGTTGCCAGCTTCAAATCGCTGTTGAAGAGCATCACTCAAAACAGCCTCTGCTGGCTTATACGTCTTTAGCCAGAGTGCCTTCGGACACTGTCTGTATAGCGTATAGTGCGACTTCGAGACACCTATATGTTTCTGCCGTTTAGTCATCTCAACAGACATCTTCTTTTGAAATGACAGGACGGATAGAGCGTCCACAACAAGCTTGTGATTCACAGAAGAAGAGACCATCGGTGGGTTCAATGGGCTTCCGGAATTGCATGGCATGGGCAAGTCTACGGCCATATCCTGTTGCCGTCCAATAGCAACATGCTTCGCCGTAGTCTTTTATTTCTGAATCTTCAGCAATGCCGTTGGCAGGCAGGAATATCCTGTTCCCGTTAGGGCCTGTTGCCAATAAACCTTGTATCCTTTCAGTGGCTTTGCACCACACAAAAATGCACTCTCTTGAGAGTTCTTCAAACTCTTCGGCTGTCGGCATTCTCCAGCCGCCACCTCCTACTTTGCGGGCAACGTCATATTCAGGGAGAAGTACGTGAGTCATGGGGGAAACAAGATTTGTCGTGAACTTCATCCCAGTATCATCAGAGTACTTGTACTCTTGCCAGTCATACCTCTTGCTTTGATGGAGTTCACCCCAGGCAAGGTAAACCGGAAGTATCCCTTGACTCAGATTTCTTGCTGCACAAAGAGTACCACTTGGAAGACCTAAGTCGACATACTCAAATCCATTCGACTTCAAATGTTCTTCATTAAGTTCTTCTACAGGAACCGCTAGCACTTTCTCCTCTATAAACTCTGTACGCAACACTTCCCTGCGCTTCTCCTTTGAGAGTAGCATCAAAAGAGACTTCACTGCTTCACAAGGCACATCTTTAAGTTCGACTGCCTTGTCTTTGTAGAGAGTGATTAACTTCTTCTTCGGATTGGCATACTGCAAGTACTTCAAGTTGATGATATACGAGCGCCCTATTCGTGTAAGAGTATGGCTGTTTGCCGGTTTCACTTCTTCTATCAACTTCCAAAGCTGACCAATTTGAATCCGGACGGTGTTATAGGCTGTCTGAGTAGTCAGGTACAGGTCACAGTAGTTCCCATCTGCCTTTACGAACAGTATATCATCCATACAGATGAAGTACTCCTTCTTCCCGTCCTTGATGTGTACTTGTCTTGGTTCCATTTGTTCTTCTGTTTGAATCTTGACGCAAAGTTACAAATAATAGAAGAAAAAGCGGCGGATTTAGGATTATTTAGGTATGATATAGGCTGATGGTGGTATGAATATGACTGAACAAGTTAAATTTATTTCATCGTATTAGCTTGGGAGCAATCAGCCTATTCTTTAAACAAACTGTATAAAGTGTGCATCCTACTAAGAGTCCTTTTAAAATCATCAATAGATTTTGCCAGTTTGTATGTCTGTTCATCAGAGAAGTCTTCTCGTTTAATTGCACTTGCATCTTCGTTTAACTTCATCAGCGGTGCAAGCCGTTCTGACAAGGCTGCTCCAGAAGACTTTGCAATAGTAACCTTAATATCTTCATTCTGCCAGCGCAGGGTTATAATACCTTTCTTGGCATTGACAAACTTAACATATTTCAGATTTACAATTGTTGACCGGTCAACCCTGGCAAGGAAATGAGGTGTATCAATCTGCTCTATTAGCTTCAACAACTGACCTATCTGTATTCTGACGGCATCATACCTAGTGGACATAGTAAGATATATTGTACAGTAGTTCCCGTCAGCCTTAACCAGTAAAATGTCACAGGGTGAAAGATAGTACTCTTTACGACCATCTCGTATGTGTATCTGTTTTTGCTCAATATTCTCCATTTTTTCTAAATAATGCAGTCAAATTACCCTTCAAACAACGGGAGTTATGAAATGTGCATTCTCCATGTCATCCAGATTTGTAACTCTGAGAGAGGCAAGTCTTGCCATCACTTCTTTGTCGTTTAGGTATGGTACTTCATCTTTTGTCAAAACAAAGTATTCTTGACAATGGCAAGAAGGGTTGAGAGAATCATGGCCTTCCACCATTCCAATGCCACAGCCTTCCCAAGACGGATGGCTACAGATGTCTTGCAGTTCATTAACAAATTGATTAAATTCAATTTTTAAACTATCAAGCTCTTCAAGTTCTTGGTTCAGCTGCCGAATATGCCCAATAGATTCACTGACAAATGCTGTTCCGGCAGCTTCAATAGGTCCTTGATATGTTTTTCTGAATTGCTCAGCTGAACTATCTGCCCATATCTCGTTTAGTATCTTGTTACACTTGCTCAGTTCTTTTTGATTATATTCTATGTCTCCAATGTCCTTTATCATCACTTCACTCCTCTATATTGTTCTAGAATATTACATCTCTTTTTTATCTCTTCGCTACCATTCTCTGCCATTCTACCGATGAGCACAGAGTATGCAACTGTCCTCGCTGACAGTGCTTCAATATGTGATTTGATCTGAGCTACTTTTTCTTGAATATTATTTGCACGTTGTGCCACTTGCATTTTCTTTTCTTGTGCTTCAATTGCGCTATTACCAAGCAAGTCCTTGCTTTGGGATGACAAGTGATATCTCTCCACTATAGAATTGAAATCCCGTATTATTCTATCTGCTTCATTACAACAATTATTCGACCCATATTCTGTATCTCTGGATATTTTACTAACATCGTTAAGTATGCTCTCCGCCTTTTTACCTAAAGCAGCACAGCCTCCCAATATATAATATTTGAAGTCACTGAGAATTGAAGCATATTCACGAAGATATGCTATTTCTTTTACCTGAGCATCTGTCAACAT
>AUXO012790642.1_pt1 | contig 10813 bp, 5 predicted proteins | sample 768731 | NCBI WGS metagenome assembly AUXO01 (sample SAMN02715735, study PRJNA202380) | gut metagenome | biome: sheep rumen | host: Ovis aries | place: New Zealand: Palmerston North
CATGGTATATAGAAAATCTTCCTGATGCTTTGCCTCTGGTGGGGACTAAACAACCTAATGAATTAGGCCTTTATGATATGAGTGGCAATGCTGAAGAGTGGTGCCAAGACTATATAGAGGAACAACTAGCTAAGAGAAGAACGCCTATCGTTGATGTTGACTCTCTGCCAGATCCACCAGATTGGGGGGAGGATAAGTTCGTTCGTGGCGGTTCTTTGATATCTGATGCAGAGGAATGTACGGTATATGCGCACTATGGGCAACCAAGTGGATGGGGAATGCCCACAATAGGTTTCCGGTTAGCTCTTGATGCCAGCGAATATGAAGGGCCGAAAGCACCAAAATTCAGAATAGGACTTAAGGCAGATGTCGCTAATTCCGAAATAGACTATTATGCCGATTACATTGAATATATCCCTCAGACCAAAAAATTCATGTTGCCGACAAAAGATGAGGATGGCAATGAAACCACTAAGGAAATTGACATCGCACAGGTTGATTACATCTCGCGTTTACCAGTCAGCACGATTCGCTTGCCGGAAGGTATAGCGACAGAGAATATCGTACTGCGTGGTGATGACAAAGATGTCGAGATGGGAGAGGACGGATCATTCGAGTCGGAGGCAGGTACACTGATAGCTTATAATAATGACAACCTAATGTACCTGAACCTTTCGCCAGGCAGATTCAAGGGACAGCGGATAGCTCTCAACGGCATAGAAACAGCAGCTTCGATGATGGCCATGATTTTCCCCGATGCCTATCAGAACATGAGCCTCGAGAACTTCACACTCTTCAAAATTTTCCTTGCTCATCTGAGGGAAACAAAGATCCTTGGCGATGCCATTGACAAAACAGTGGCTGCAAAGGGCTATTTTGAAATGGAAGACGTTCAGGAAGAATACGATGCCGTGGTAGCAAGACTATTGCACATGGCGAATGCCGATACCCCAGCAACAGGCTATAGCCCGTTGCGCAGGGCACCGAGGGAACCTGCTTTCATTGTTCAGGACGATCCGAGTTTTCCACCTGGGCATGTTGATAAGGTGCATGGTAATGGCTACTATGTGGACCTGAATAAGAGTACATGGTTCCCAAATGGAACAGCGAATGAACGGAAACCGTTGTGGCAGTGCGAGTTCACCGTTTATAACGGTAGCCGATATTGTTATATGTTCGTGATGGATGGCTATGAAGAAAAAGACGGTTTATGTTATCCTTCTTCGTCTGATTTGTTTGACATGTTACGATATGTAGTGAAACCGCAGGGTATTTCCAAGTTGATGGACTTCGGTACGGTCAACGACTTGGCAGAAATGAAAATCCTGACCGAACCTATTGAATCCCTTTTGAGTTTGGATTTTGAACAAGGTGATATTCCTGTTAAGTCTGAATTAGACTTTTCCAAAGTTGAGACAATGTTTAAGGAAGCACTGCCTCTGTGGGGAGCCGTTTTTAAAGGTGAAGCGTATGACACAACTTGGGACAAAGTGAAGAAATCGGGTATCAAACTCGAATTCGATAAGGATGAGAACAAACTTCTGGTGCTGGGTCCTGGAGATGGTATGATGCTGAAGACTTATAATTACATGATGAAAATAGTTATTCCTGCATTCAAGTTCTATAAAGGTGTCAGTAAGTTTAGCAAACTTGTCGATGACGACGATGTCGAGGATGACGAGGATGATGAAGAGTTTGACTGGGGTAAGTTGATTGTCGAGTACTTCAAAGACCTGGAATATACTGACACTGATTTTTATGTTGAAGTAAAAACAAAATTAGAAGACAAAAATGTGTCGATGAAGGACTTTACTTCCGACTTGGGGAAAAAGTTCGTAGAAAGCATAGCCAAGTTTATTGCGAAAAAAGGCGATAAATTGATTGAGGAAAAAGTGGTGAACACAAAAGAAGTCAAACAAATAACAAAGTTGATAACAGGGCATTCTACGGCACTTTCCGAAATGGAAAAGATTTTCAAGGTTGTCAAGTTGGTGTTTAATGCCAGCGATCTGATTCTTGGTACATTAGATTGGAACTATTCAGGTACAGCTTTCGGTATGCAGTTTGATTTTAATGAGCCTCATGGCGGTATAGACCCTATACATGGTGAAGATTTATAAAACATAAATTAATGTGATATGAATAAATATTTAAAAATAGCGTTAGGGCTTATCTGCCTGACAAGTTGCTCTGAAAAGGATTTTACTCATCATCAATCCAATAGGAGTCTCTCTATACAGGCCTGCATGCCTCAAAACTCAACAACAAGGGTCTCGGTCTCCCAAAAATCAGGAAGTAAAGACTTGATTCCAAAATGGAAAGAGGGCGACATGATGAAATTCTACGCCTATGATAATAAGGGTGAACATGGTTCTATCCGTATATTCCATATTGGAAATTCCGTAGTAGAGGATGTCTCTGAGGATGGTAGTACAGGAAGGTTTTCTATAACTTATCCTACAGATTCGAGTTTTGACCCGTGGGATAAATTCTCTCTCATTGGTATTAGTGGTAAGGAAAGTACCGTAGAGGGGCGTGAAATTAGGGTTGAGTCTTCAGCCTTTCGTTCAAATATTGCTGACTTTAATGCCCCTGTATGGTTTATAGAAAAGGAAATCGGCACAAGTTCAATTACTTCTAATTGTAAACACTATGGAGTTTATGAAGTATTGCACATAACCAACAAAAGTCAATTGTCAATATCCTTGAAGTTCAAAGGCTATGAGGCAGACAAATTGTGGTATCGTGACAAGTCGACATTTCTTCCTATTACCAATTATTATTCAGATAAGAAAGAGGTTCCGGAAATAGTAAATACCGATCCTCCTGTACAATTCCTTTTACCTAATGAAACAGCAGTGTTTGTCTCATGGTATTCGCCTTTGGATATTAAACTCAAAGATGTGACGCTTGTAGTTGATATAGACGGGAATGAGGTTCGTACTGGTAATAAGAAGTCGTCAGACGTGAAGATGCAAATAGGTCATGCCTATCATATGTATGCCACTTGGAATGGGAAATCATTAAATTTTGAGAATGGTGAAAATATAGAATATGGAGAGTTTACTCTCAGCGACAATATCTGCTCTGTGAAAATTAATGAAGAGAAAACAATACAGATAAAAGGTGGAAGTGGCGATTTTGACATCTCCTGCGACAATGCAAGTATTGCAAATGTTTTGTTGAATGATTTCAAATTATCCATAAAAGGCATTAGTGCGGGTATAGCCAATATTATTGTTCATGACAGGAAAACTGATGTCTCTAAAGAAATACGCGTATATGTTTCTGGTGGTAATGGAAATATGTTTATTTGCCATAATAAAATATTTGACGGAGTGTCTTATCGTATTTACAAACTATTTGACAGAAGCAAAAAAATATCGAATTCTGATGGAACTCTATTCTATAAATCATCTCTTGTATTGGAAACCAGCAAAGATGGCATTATTACAACTCACACCATAGGTGATGATTTATATTTGGCAGATGGGTATTGGAATGGTATGATTCCTTGTGTGTTAATTGACGCATCCTTAAGACAGATGTTTATTTTTATTAATTCAAAAACAAATAGTCGCGACTATTCTGAGAATGGCTATATGTACCAAACATCATTAGACAATATAGACTTTAAACGAGAAACTGTTTTTTCCAATCAGAACTGGGGATGGTTCTCTTATTTTAAAGGCTATGAAAATGGGAAAATTTGTCTTTCACATTTCAACTACAGTGGTTATTATGAAATGAAATCATTAAGATCTAATGACGGAAAATGGACCACTTCTTCTGTCAAAGGATTAAATCCTTCAAGTGCAAATAATAATTGGAACAATGCTAATTTGTTTTTGATACTGGATTCTGGAGAAGCAGCACCGAATTATTATGAGATTCCTATTGTAGATGAATCAGAGGAGATATTATAGCTATTTGATTTTAATAAAAAATTGATGATGAAATACGGAAAATTCTTAACTACTTTCTTTCTGATGGCATTGTGCTTTCAGGTACAAATCCTTGCGCAGTCGGCTAAAATCGACAAATTTTGGATTGATCTTGATGCCGTAAAAGATGGTGAACAGGGACTGATGGGACACCTGAAATTCGACGTGTACGGCATGAAGGACAAGCCGGTCCATTTGAGACTGTTTTTTTATGATAGTAACAAGTATATCTGGATGTGCCAGTCAAATGGATTGAACTATCGTACAACGAGTGGGCGTGTCTGTTCAGGAAAGGATGTTTATCCCAAGTATGACGGCTCCACCTTCCATGATGCCCAGGTCTTTATGCCAATCAGGCAATTGCAGTTAGCGTCTGGCACTCATAATTACTTCTGCGACATGTATGTGATAGATATGTCGACAGGCAAAACACTTGCGGAGTCAAAATATATCCAATTCTCAGGCACCGGGGTGGCTGGGAACACAGGTTACTCGGGAACTTCAAAAGGAGGTGGCAAATGGGGGGCTACGGGAGCGGCCATTGGCGCACTTATCACAGGTGCATGGGCCGCATATTTATCCTCTAATTCGTCGTCATCAAGTAGTAGTCCTTCCTCTTCGTCATCATCATCATCGTCAGACATTGATTCACGTCACGAATACAAAGGCGTAGAATTGGTAGGCTATACCATACGACCTATTACTGACGTAGCTCATGTGCTGTTAGCTATCCGAAATAAGAACAACTATGATGTTTATGTGCGTGTTCAGTTGTATCAAGGCAAATGGAATGATGCCAGAATCACTTATAGCGACTCGTATACGGGCTATATCAGCGGACTAAACGACGATAACAGCACAGATATATTGGTTAAGGCCAACTCTTTGAGAAAGTTGAATCTGAAAGGGAAGTTAGGAGGAGGCGAACCTACTAAATTTAGGATAAAAGAAGTGTTTTAGTCAAATCAATAAAAGTTTGAAGTCATATGAGAAAAAAAATATTCGTTCTAATGGTTGGGCTGCTAACCTTTTCTGGCGTAGTAGCGCAGACTGGCATAAGTGTCATTGATAGACTTAGTTCTGATATGGTACTGGTAGAAGGAGGCACTTTTTTGATGGGGGGTATAGCCAACGACCCAGATGTGGACTATTACGTGGAACTTCCTGCCCACGAAGTGACGGTGTCGTCATTTTTGATTAGCAAATATGAAGTGACTCAGGAACTATGGCTGGCAGTCATGGATAAGTTACCTGGATATCATTATCGAAATGGAGATATGTTGCCAGTAACTAATGTCCTGATATCTGATTGTCAGGCCTTCATCAATAAACTGAATATCTTGACTGGTAAGAATTATCGGATGGTGACTGAAGCGGAGTGGGAGTTCGCTGCCAGAGGTGGCAACAAAAGTCATGGCTATAGGTTTGCTGGTAGTGATAATGTTGATGTCGTCGGATGGTATAGGGATAATACGCCATACGATGAAAACGATTCTTACATTCAAGTGAAACCTGTAGGCCAAAAACAACCCAACGAACTTGGTCTCTATGATATGAGCGGCAATGCTGCAGAATGGTGTCAGGATAACTATGGAGGCTATCCTTCTGAACCACAGTCGGACCCACTATTTAAAACTACCGAACCTCCTTATGCTAGTATGTATGTTCATCGTGGAGGATCGTATAAAAGAAGTGCAGAATATCTGCGTGTGTCAAGCCGAATGTATGGTTATGACTTCACGCCGTTCGGTGACGTAGGCTTTCGCCTTGCTATGACTCCTGAGCCTGTCACACCTGAACAGAAGCTGGTGAAGAGCCTCATTGTGGAGACCCTTGATGGTGCGAAGGCTGAATATCCTCTCATCGATGGCACGAAGGTTAAAGTGAACAAGCCTGAATTCATTATTGAGAGTGAGGGAGCCACTATTACATATCAGATTTCTGAACTCAAACGTATGGCATACGGACAGATGTATATCGCAACAGATATACAGGAAATGTCTATTCTTAACGAGCCAGCCATTCGTCACGACGCTAAGATGCTCAATCTTACTCATCTTAACGCTGGCGTGCGAGTTGAGGTGTATGATGCCGAAGGTAGATTGTTATTCCATAAAGTAGCCGATGCCAGTGGCACTATATCTTACTCTATAGCCTCGCTTCCGGCAGGAGCGTATATTGTGAAAGCTAATCGTACCACCTATAAAATCATGAAACGATGAAGAAGCGGTTGTATACCTTATTAGTATTGGTGGCTGGTATTTGCCAGTTGCAGGTCCTCGCCCAGAAAGATAGGTCGGAGTATGCCCTTTATCATTATTACAACGATGGTTCGATGAATGGTGTGGTATATGCCGATATTGATAGTATCACATGGAGTCGTTTGGATAACGACAGTGTAGAGCATGATGAAATTATGACGGAGGTGGTATGGAAGGATGGTGTACCGCGTTACATACCACTCAATTCTATTGACAGCATCGGCTTCCGTGCACCGAAACCCGTCATGCAAGACGGCGTTTATCACCTGACTGAGCGACATGAACCCTATGTGACAAAGATTGACAGTATGGTCATTTGTTTCGATAAGACCATGCCTACAGATTTGTTGCCACTTGTCGGCGACAAGTTGATAACAACCTATTATGAGGGAAAACTGGAAGTGGGTTTTGCCGGAAAGGTAGAACGCATAATTGATAAAGGCGAGGCTTACGAGTTGCAATGCTCGGCCGTCAGACTGGAGGATATTTTCAAACAGCTTGTCTTCACGGCCAAGGGGAATGGTTTGTCTCACGAAGAATATCTGGCAGCCTTGCAGTCTCGTAAAGCTGCCCGTCGTGCTGAAGAGGGTGATGAGGATTATTTTATGGGGCACTTGGATACCAATAATGGTGCTTTCCCCTTTGAAGTTCCTGAGTTCGACCTATCAAAGTTGTTTGGCAACGATACTCCCATCAAATTGACAGTGAAGCCCGGTTGTTCGGTTACTTACGATTGTTGTGTACGTGAAGGGTGGCCTGCCCGCTTCTCTATCGAGTTTGGTTTCTGGTTGGATGGCAATCTGTCAGCTAAATACCACTACGAGAAATCAAATAGTATAGAGAAACTTGAGACAAAGAAGCATCATATAGACATACCAGGCTGTCTGGTTACCAAGATATTGCGTCCCTTCTATCGTTTGGGCTACTTCTTTGATATGGCGGCATCGCTCGATTTCTCCTACACGCTACCTTTCCGTTCTTCGTTTACTACCTATTTTGAGTATGACTCGTCCAAGAAAGACGAACCAGTCACCATTAATGCCAATACCAAATTTGAGGTGCTGGGCCAGACAGACCTCAACCTGAAGCTAAAGGGCTCGTTTGCTTTCGGACCAGCTTTTGCTATTGGTGCCGATGTGGTGCATGAAAAACTGGCCAGTTTCGATATGCGGGTACATGCAGGACTGAAGTTGGAGGGGGTAGTCGACCTCTCAGCAGCTCAGGCCGTCAACGACATGTCGGCATATACCGCCATACAGAAAGGCACTTATGTAGACCTCTATCCCTATCTTGCACTTGGCGGCACTTATAAATTCTTGGGCAATGGTGTGAAGTTGAAGAAGCCGGGAACCTGGGAGGGTGCCAGATGGAGTGATAAGGCCGTCCATAAGGCTAAACTGTTCCCCAATGGCTTTGAACTACCATTCAATACACCTATCAAGCATTGTATGTTGCTGCCTCGATTCAGTGAATCTGGATTCGTGCCTAATAGTTCTACTTCTGCAAACGTCATTCTCCACTTGGCTGATGAAGACTTATTGCTGCCACTCTATGTCGGAGCCCGCCTCTACGACATAAAAACGGGTCAGAAAGTAGGCGAGAAGAGATATGGTAAGCGCTGGTGGGGCAATAAGGACTTCAATGCTACTCAGAATTTTACGGGCCTTGATGAGGCTGGCACTTATCGAATATGCCCATACGTAGAACTTCCTATCGTTGGCACAACTATACAGGCAGCACCAGAAAACCTGGCAGCTATGCCTGCGGCAATGGTTGCCTCCCCCGACAAGGTTACTATCGGCACTAAGGCATCAGCTACCATCAGTATAGTTGGTGGCTCGGGAGAATACACATGTACGAGCAGCAATCCTTCGATAGCTTCTGTCATCTATCTGACACCTGTCTCGGATACTTCTTCTACAAGTGTCAAGGCTAAAGCTGCCATCCGGTCGAAGGACAAGGAGGGCACAGCTGTTATTACTGTGACCGATAGCCAGACAGGTAAGAGCACCACGATTAATGTCACAGTTTCGGACAGCAGCGACCAGATCACCGATATTCCTGGACAGAAACTATAAACAATAAAGAATACAATATGAAACACATAGGCATTTATACATATCTGTTGGTAACCATAGGCATCATGACTTCTTGTAAGGAGAACTTTGTGTATGACAACCCCTTAGGCAATAGAGTCATAGAACTGACCACAGAAATTGGAGCAAAGCAGCCTACAACACGAGTGGCCTTGAGCCAGAAAGAAGACTCTTACGATATGATTACCACATGGCAGGAAGGTGACCAAGTGCAACTTGTCTTCCAACAGGATGGTCATATCTATGATGCAGGAACTACTACTGTCTATGATATCACCAATGGTGGTAAAATATGCAAAATTAGGATGTCTATCCCTGATGAGATAGATGTAACAAAGCCCTATCTGCTGACAGGAATCACAGAATTGAAACTGATTGATGATAATGGTACGTTGTGCTGTCAATCGCCCATGATTCGTACCCGTTTGGCTGACTTCAAAGGGCGTATTATGTTCCAACAGGAATTGGAGCCTGGAGGTAGTCGTTATGTGCGTTTTAGCAACTTCGGCACCTATGAGGTGCTGCACATTAAGAATACTACAGCCGAGCCTATCCAATTTGAACATTGTGGTTTCGATGCAGAACTCAAATGGTATCATGGTAAGGTGACCTATCGTTTTACGGATAGTTACGACCCCACAGCCTACGACTATTCATATCAGAGTGGAGATGCCAAAAGCACAGCCTTCACCATTCCTGCAGGCTCTACAGAGACTTTCGTGTCGTGGTATATTCCAAGCGGAGGTTTCATCAGCGATGCCTCTCTAAAAGCAACCATCAATGGCCTGTCCATTACGTCCTCCAACAAACTTTCTTCTTCTGTTCCCATTGAAGCCCGTAAGGCTTATCACATGTACGCCACTTGGGACGGTAAGGAACTGAAGTTCGGAGAAGATGATGAAACACCAATCGGCGATATTGAAATCCAAACCTTTACAGTTAATGGCGTGTCTTTTGAAATGGTAAAAGTAGAAGGTGGAACGTTCATGATGGGGGCTGCGGATACGGATATGGATGCATCAGGTAGTGAAAAACCACAACATGAGGTGACATTGGATACTTATTACATTGGAAAAACCGAAGTAACACAGGCACTATGGGACGCAGTAATGGGTGAAACGTATTTATCAGATGATTCTAAAGCAACAAAGCCCGCTATGTGGTTGACGTGGGGCAATGCCAGGGAGTTTGTCAATCGTCTTGGCGACATAACAGGTTATAAATTCAGACTACCAACGGAAGCTGAGTGGGAATTCGCAGCACGAGGTGGAATTTACAATAAAGGTTATAAGTACTCAGGAAGTAATAGTTTGGATGAGGTCGGTTGGTACGCAGGCAATAGTGACAATGAATTACACGACATTGCCATGTTAAAACCTAATGAGTTGGGAATATTTGACATGAGTGGCAATGTTGAAGAGTGGTGTCAGGACTGGGGTGGTAATTATAGGCCTGAACCTCAAACTAATCCGCTGATTGATAACTTAAGATCTGCTCCAGTACGCAAAGGTGGTAGTTATGAAGCTGGGATGGAAGATTGCCGTCCAAGTTGTCGTTTTTGGGGCGTCATTGCTAGTAGTATTTTTACTGGTTTGCGATTGGCTTATTCTATTGAAAAAGATGAGCCCTTGGTAGAATTGCAAGACAATTCACCAGAGAATGTTGAGATGGTTAGTCTCAGCTTGCCAAGTGGAACACTTTGGGCAAACATTAATCTTGGAGCCCAGAAACCAGAAGATTATGGTTCCTATTTTACATGGGGCGAAATTGCGGGATACAATGCTGATGATGCAGTGAGACCGTATAAGTTCTATGATTCTACATCAAGATCCTATACGAAATATGGTACTATTAACTATGAATACATATGGACTCTTCTGCCAGAAGACGATGCTGCTACGACTGCTTGGGGCAATGCTTGGCGTATGCCTACAAAAGAAGAGGTAGAAGAGCTTATTTTTAATACTACCTCTTATTGGACAACAGTAAATGGCATTTACGGATTGACCTTTGTAGGAACTAATGGTAATTCAATATTCCTCCCAGCTTCTGGCGAAAAGTCATCAAAGATGAACTATGTAGGTCAGCAGGGAGTTTATTGGTCATCAACATTAACAACGAGTTATAATGATCGAGCGCATGTTCTTAATTTTAATTCTGAAGGGGTGTATTATGTATGGGATTTGAGTAGCAGAGACCGTCGTTGTGCCTTCCCAATACGTCCAGTGTACAGTTTAAAAGACGGCTCAATAGAAGGCGGAGCAGGTGGAGGTGACAAACCCGATGTGCCTGTTAGTGCTGGAGATGACGAAGGAATGTAATAGAAAGATAGAAAGGATATGAGTGATAGTCAAGAGAATCTGAAAGAACTGTTGAACGCGATGGTTGAGGTGAAGGGCTATAAATATTCTCTATCTGTGTGTGCTTTTGCCATGGATAGATTGCCCAACCTTACCGAAATCAATTCATTGACGGGAAAGTCTTTCCGACTACCCACGAAAGATGAATTGCG
>AUXO016079862.1_pt1 | contig 10813 bp, 9 predicted proteins | sample 768731 | NCBI WGS metagenome assembly AUXO01 (sample SAMN02715735, study PRJNA202380) | gut metagenome | biome: sheep rumen | host: Ovis aries | place: New Zealand: Palmerston North
AACTACCTAAAATGGTGGTTTTCAAGCCTGGACGTCAAAATTGACAGTTTACGGATTGATGTTCTAAATTGACGATGGTTTACCAGAGTATGGATAAAACCACGATGACAGTTAATAGATTCTATGTCAAGAATACTTTTATTTTTCATAGTAATACTGTTGATTTCTTCATGTGACAGTGAAGATACCATACAGGCACATGAGTATAAATCCTATATTATAGTAAATGGAGATACGCTCCATGTTGCAAGATTTGATAATGGAGTGTTATCAACAATGGCATATGTAGATGGTGAAAGCTTGACCGCGCAAGGTTGTGCAATTAAAGATAATTATCTATATCGTTTTTATGATAAAGGGTATTGTAAGGTTTTCCGATTTGATAATGATTATAAACTTTCTTATATTAAAGAATTCAAGTTAGGAAGTTTTCAGAATGGAAATCATGCAAATTGTGCCCAATTTGATATAAAAACAGGTTTTCTTTATATCTCAGAATTTTATCAGAGTAAATGTAATGTTGAGAAGATTTTATTGGAAGAAGGTAATTCAGAGTTAATGCAAGAAATAGTGATAAAGCGATCTGATATATTAAACTTTAGTTATTTGAATATTGTAAAAGGAGATGACGGTTTCTTGTGGGCAATGGGTGGACCAGCAGAAGGCCCAGAAACATTGTTTTTCTATAAGTTTAACGCGCCTGATTTATCTAATAAACAAGTAACTCTTACTGACAAGGACATAGTTGATTGTTGGATTTTTGAAAATAGTATGTATATTCAAGGTGGTGTGGTTAAGGACAAATATTTATTTTTCTTGTTTGGAATATCTACTTCTCAAAAGAAAGTGCTGATTTTTGATACAAATACCCATGCATTGGTTCTACAATTGAATCTTGACGAAGTAGTAATTGAAGAACCAGAAGATATAGATATCATTGATAATAAAGTGTTAATAACTGTATTTGGTAGTTCGGTTTATTATGTTATTGATTTAGAAAGATTCATAGAAAAAAACAAATAATTATGAATAAAATGGATTATATTAAGAATGTTATAATGGTAATGTCTGGCGGTGTTGGATCTCGTTTCGGTGCAGATTGCCCCAAACAATACTGTATGATGGGTAATCGCATGTGTATAGATTATGTAATGGATGCCTGTCGGAAGACAAAGGGAATTGATGCGATAGTAATTGTTGCTGCAGGCGATTATGTGGACTTTTGCCACAAACGTTATGGGGTTCCCACTGTTGAAGGTGGTACTACGCGCCCTGAATCTGTCGCCAATGGATTAAAGTTTGTGAATGAGAATTATGATTGTGAGAAGGTGATAATCACCAATGCTGTTTGCCCCTTAGCTACAAGTGCCCAGTATGAGCGGTATTTGAAAGCCTTAGATGAATATGACTATGTACTCACTACATGGAAATTAGCACCTGCCCTTCATCGTTTTGACGGACAAAAAGTGGATCGTGATGACTTCTTCAACGTTATGGAACCTGATGCTTATCGATTCAAAAAACTTTATGAAAACTTTGACTTTGAAAATAAGAAGAAGTATATTTTTCACAATATGCCAGATGATTCCAAGGCATATTTCTGTATGGATTATCCATTTACGAATAAACTAACCTATCCTCATGACATCAAAACCCTTTCCATCCTGTATGACGAACTTGTTTTAAAACCTGATAGGGAAAAAGCTATTCATGCTGTAAGTCATTTTTTAGCTGCAGGAGGTAAGGATGATGTAATAAAGTGGATATATAAAGTACAAGAATATATTGAAGAGTTTAAGAGTACTTATAAACTTACCAGTTATAATATAAATGCTCAGACTGAGGAAAACATTGTATATGAAGCACAGTCTATTATTCATGGTGATATTATAATTAAATTCACGCCCTCATATGAAAACTTCCATAAAGAGTGCGTCTATTATCAGTTGGCTTCAAAGGAATACATGTGCGAGATGATTGACTCTGATCAGGAGTATCATGCTATTGTTTTGAAGATGTTAAAACCTGGATTCCAAGTTGAAATAAATCCCAATAATCCAGAAATAGTTGACTTCTTTGAGAAAGTTTCTGAAAACATGATTCCAGAAAAAGCACTAAAGGGTGATACAACAGTACCTAATGTATACGATGAATTTTTCATTTTTCAAAAAGAAGCATCTAAATATACCTATGAATTCTTTTTCCGTCAGTCAATGGAACGTAAGGCGTTGAAGATATGGGATGTTTATTTTAAAGAAGCCCCCAAATACTACCTCCATCGCGATTTCCATAAACGTAATCTTTTGAAGACCGCTGAAGGTATTCATGCGATTGATCCTCGGGGCGCAATTGGTCCTAAGGCTTTTGAGTATGTTATTCAGTTTATAATAGAATTACGTGAACAACCTGATTCTTTGAATAGAGAAGCTTATGATAGGTTATTTAATTTCTTCTCGCATTTTGTTGACGCAGACGAATTACGGGCAGCTTTATTCTTCTTTTGGGTTTATAAGATGGATGATTATACATTCCATAAAAAAGATAATTTCAAATTGGCAAATTGGTGTAAGAACTGTATACTCGAACTCTATTTCAAAGATGTTGTTGATCCTACTGATGAAAATGTTTTGCCTAATGGTCTAAATAAGATATGAAATACCTAGTAATTGGAACAGGAACTATTGGGGGACCTTTAATAAATATTCTTGCATCTAGAGGAGATGATGTATATGTGGTCTGTAGACATAAACGAAATATGGACATGGCTAATGTTCATTTTGTTTATGGAAATATAAAAGACAGTGAATTCTTGATATCCATATTGAACAGTAAATATGATGGTATTATAGATACTGCCTGGTATTCATCAAAAGAGTTCGAATCAACATTTATTCAAAAGTTAAAATCTTGCAATCATTATATTGCATTAAGTTCAGCAGGGGTATATGCAGACAATTTAAATCCAATCCCTGAAGAGTCCCCTCGTTTTTTGGATAAGACACCTCCGAACCCATCAAATTATTATGAGTACCACTATGAGAAGGCTAGGATAGAGAATGCGCTGAAGTCATCGGGTTACAATAATTGGACTATTATCAGACCTCATATTACTTATAGCGAAAATCATCTCCCATATGGCGAATGGAGCGAAGAGGAATGGTTGAAACGTGTTATGATAGGTAAGCCTATTGTAGTTCCTAAAGACATGCTACCTCATAAGACAAATTATTCCTCTGGCAAAGATGTTGCAAAAATGATAGTGGCTATACTAAATAATGAAACGGCAAAACGTGAAATATACAATGTTTCATCTAGTGAAATTCTTACTTGGGGGGATTTGTTAACAATATTTACCGAAATTATACGCAAAACTGGATTAGAAGTAAAAACGCATCTGATACCAAACTCAGATATATTAGAGAAAGCATATCCTTTTATGAAATATAGATATATATGCGATAGATTACTAGACAGATCCTTTGATATAACAAAAATTGAAAATGTTATAGGAGGTATCCCTACTTTTGTGAGCACAAAGGATGAATTAGAGCGGTGCGTGGTTTCATGGATGTCAAGGCATAAGAACGCTTTGATAAAACTATCGGGGAGGTCTTATGGTATTCAAGATAGGATATGTGGTACATGGACCAAACTAAATAATTTTGACCATACTAAGCAGAAAATTAGTTATCTTTATTTTCGTATTTTGCCTATATGTATTTCTATTTCAATAGAAAATTTCATAAGAAAGACAATAGTAAAAAAATGAATTTTAAATTATTAATATTTGATATGGATGGAACTCTATATGATCTTAATGACGTATTGAGTATGAATTATTCTATGCAGATAGCTTTCTTTTCAAGAAAAACAAAAATGGATGCAGAAGAGGCAATTCGACTATTTAATAAGAATGGTATTTTTCCATATATCTGTAAAGAATCAAAATCAGCAACAGAGTTTTTTGCTTCAAATGGTCTGTCTAAAATAGAGTGGAATAATTTTAGAGAGTCTCATTTTGACATTGATAAAATAAATGTTACAAAAGCTGTAGATTCAAGTTGTATAGTAAATAACTCCCAAAGATACAAATTGGTACTTCTCACTAGTAATTCTTATAATAATGTTGTAAATATATTAGAACGGCTTTCAATACCATTATCATCTTTCACGGAAATTGTGACAAGTGATATTTGTTATAACTTGCCAAATTTCAACAAAAAGGATGCAATGCGACTCATTTCTAGTAAATATGGAATTCCTTTTTCGTCAATATTGTCAATAGGAGATAGATATTCAACAGATATTGCCCCGATGTTAGAACTTGGAGGATATGGCGCTTTGTTAAAAAGTCCCCAATGGATGCATCACCTTCTAGATGATATTAATAATGATGCTTTGTGTAGTAATACATATTATGAATATTACTCTACTTTATAACAATATATTCTGATATGACAGAACAGGGCTTAAAAGAGAAAACAATATCTAGTCTTTTTTGGAAATTTAGTGAAAGACTGGCATCTCATCTTGTTACGTTTATAGTTACAATTATTTTAGCAAGGTTGCTCCTACCAAATGATTACGGAATAGTTGCCTTGGCAATGGTGTTTGTGAATATTGCAAATGTATTTATTAGTAGCGGGCTGAATACTTCATTAATTCAGAAAAAAGATGTAGACAATATTGATTATTCTACTATTTTTTATGCAACAGTTGTTTTGTCAGTAATAATATATTTAATTTTATATGCTACAGCCCCTTATTTTGCGGAACTTTATGATAATTCAGAAATAAAAGGTGTGTTGCGAGTCTTGGGGTTAATACTTCCTTTGTCGTCTTTTAATGCAATACAGCAAGCAAACGTTTCTAGAAACCTGAATTTCAAATATTTCTTTTTCGCAACATTGTCAAGTGCGACACTGGCTGGCGTAATAGGGGTAATTCTTGCTTATTATGATTTTGGAGTTTGGGCTTTGGTAGGTCAACAGCTATCCAATATTACTTTTAATACGATATCCCTGTATGCAATTGTAAAATGGCATCCATTATTAGTTTTTTCGTGGGAAAGATTTAAATGTTTGTTTTCTTTCGGCGCAAATTTGATGGTTGCCAATTTTATAGGAGCGATTTTTAATCAATTGAGGAACTTCGTTGTGGGTACAAAGTATACACCTGCAGATCTTGCATATTTAACAACAGGAGATGCTTTCCCTTCCATTATATCAAATAATATCGATGCGAGTATCAACTCTGTCTTATTTCCGGCACTTTCAAAGGTTCAAAATAACAAAGATGATGTAAAAAGGGCCTTGCGTAGAGCTATGATGACAAGCAGTTATATAGTTAATCCCGCACTACTATTATTGATGGCGATGGCAGATAAGATTGTATTATTGCTTCTTACTGAAAAATGGATTTTTAGTGTTCCTTATATTAGAATTTTGGCATTGGGATACTGTATCGGTACTTTAGCCGCTGCTAATTTGCAAGCTATTAATGCTATTGGTCGAAGTGATATTACTCTTAAGTTGGAATTTATCAAAAAACCATTTTTCTTAATTATTATATTGATAACAATGTATATTAGCCCATTGGCTATTGCTATTGGAACATCATTATATAACTTTGTTTCTTTAGCGGTTAATTTGTATCCTAATAAAAAATTGATAGACTATGGCCTGACAGATCAATTAAAAGATGTTTTACCTCAATTTATACTTTCGATAATAGCAAGTGTCATTGTTTATGTTTGTGGTTTAATAATATCAAATCTTTATTTGGCTATATTATTACAATTAGTAACAGGCATATCTTTATATGTCCTTCTTTCCAAAACTTTACATTTAGAAAGTTATGAATACATAATAGTGAATGTAAAACAATTAAAAGATAAATTATTAAAAAATAGATAGTATGATAGAAAAAGTACAAAAAATTGCGGACATAATAACTTACAAATGTCCTTTGATGAGAACTTTATTTGGGGGTATTTATAGAAATACGTTTACAAAATTCCGAATTAAATATCAAAATAGAATATTTCGGAAAAACGCAATTAGTGTTTTAAAACAGTTTGATGAATGTATGACCCAAAACGATTTCTCTTATTGTCTCATTTTTGGCTCATTATTGGGGGCTGTCCGTGAAAAGGGTTTTATAAAACATGATCTGGATTTGGACACTGCAATGTGGATTGATAATTATTCACCAAAGATTAGAGAGGAATTACAAAAATATGGGTTCAAACTAGAACATGAATTTGTAGTTGAAGATGGAAAATTGGGCCGAGAAGAGACATATGAAAAAGACGGTGTTTCTATAGACATTTTCTTTTTCTTCGATGCAATCGATGAATATCCCTATTGTTGTAGTTTTGATGCTCTACCTGGTTTCCCTAATATGGAAATCTCAATGAAGGAACAAGGTAAAGTTTTGGCCTCACGGGTTATTATACCATTTGATCATGATGAATTTACAAGAATGCCATTTGAGACATTAGTCCTTCCATGCCCTAAGAATGCAGATGAAATATTGAAATATCGCTATGGTAATGATTATATGATTCCTAAACCTAAATGGAATCCAAGAACAGACGATACTAAGCATGTGATTGAATGGCCAGAAGTAACAGCAAAGTATTACTATTAATTAATCAAGATTTCGTTAGAATTTAAGTTATAATTAAGACACGCCACCCATCTATTTGTTTAGGAAGGTTTGTTTGCGAAAAGTGTAAGATGCAGTATTCTAGAAATAAAAATAAGAGACAAATTACAATTTTGGACTGTTTTAGGCATGGCCAGTGGCCAGTGTTGATTTTATCACCAGCTATATGCTTTGTTACTACAGTAATGAGGTTAAGAAAGGGTGATATAAAAGCTAGTTGGGCTATACCGTTTATCATGGGAATGTTTGCTTATCTATTTCCCCCTTTTGCTGACTTCGCAAGAGCTGAGAACCAAATTTCAGAATTAATTAACTTACCCTTGAGTGAGATAATACTATTAAGGGGGGACATTGTCGTTACATCATGTGAATACTTTTTTTTAAAATATCATATCCCAATAGAGATATTTCGTTTCTTATATACATTTGTAGTTTACTATTTTTATACAAAAATATTTATAGATATTACACGCGAGAGTTCATTTAAGAAAAAGAAGATATTTTATATTTGGCTTTTCCTTTTCATGCAAATTAGCTTTTTTGCATTTATTGATAATATCAGAACGATATTCGTTAGACTAATGTTGGGTTATTGTATGTATCAATATTTTTTTAAAAGTATAAATAAATATCGGTACTACTCCTTACTACTAGGATTTGTTCATTTTGCATATTTCCCAATTTTATTTGTATTCTTCTTATCTAAGTATATTAAGATAGAATTGCATAGGTATCTTCGATTGTGTTTAATAATATTACTAATAATAGGAGCATTCTTTTTAGATGGGATTGATGTTACGAATTATCTTACAGGATTTAATTTTGGTGATGCAATTAATAATAAAATAGAGGCTTATACAGAGGGCGAGTGGTCTGCTGATGGTGATAGTTTTAATAACAAGTCATTAGCCTTTAAGATATATAATCTTCTCGCCTCTTTGAGCTTATACTATTTGGTGTATTTATATTGTAAAGTGAAATACAAATTTAATCTTGAGCATTTTTCAAGTCCATTAATATTGTTGTGCATATTGACAATATCAATACCAGTGTTGTTTGGTAGATATGTCGGTTTTCTATATTTAGCTTTGGGATTCTTTGTGTTATATGGCTATATTCATGGTTATATCAAAGAAATGCAAATGAAGATGTACCTTATCTTAAGTATTTTTACGACACTATTAAATATATATGCCTATTGGAATTGTTTGGTTAATGGTAATGTTATTTATATGTTCTTACCTTTACCCTTTGCTTTGCTTCAAACTTATGATTTTAATGATTGGCGCATAAAGCATTTGGATGAAGATTTTAATAAAATAATAAAAGGAGGATTCCTGTCAAGATAGTACGCCCTTTGCATTTATCGCATAAAGGTCGATGATATTAATAATATTGAGTCGGTGAATATGAATGTTTTAGTATCTATAATAGTGCCAATTTTTAATGTTGAAAGTTATATTGAAAAATGTGCACGTTCACTATTTGAACAAACATATGATAATTTACAATTTGTTTTTGTTAATGACTGTACACAAGATAATAGTCTTTCTATACTTCAATCAGTTATAAAGGATTACCCTAGTATTTCTAATCGTGTTAAGATAGTTTCGCATGCAAATAATAAGGGGCTTGCTGTCGCAAGGAACACTGGTGTCTTGGCTGCGGAAGGTGTGTATGTTATGCATGTCGATTCTGATGATACCATTGAAAGAAACACGGTAGAAATGTGTATCGACAAAGCTGAAACAGAGAAAGCTGATGCTGTTGTTTTTGGAATGCGCCACATCAAAGAGAATGGTTCGTACATTGAACATATTCACGTTCCTGCAGACCATCAATTATATATAAAGCAGTTGATAGAGCGCGAAGCAGTAGTGTGTATGTGCGGTGGTCTCTATAAACGAACACTCTATTTGGATAATAATGTATGGGCAATTCCAGGGCTTAATATGGGAGAGGATTACTCGACAAAACCACGATTACTATATTATGCAAAAAAGGTTGTAGCGCTTGATGCCCCTTTTTATAACTATAATCATCTAAATGAGAAATCATATACACAATCTTTCAATTCAAATAGGATTGACAATATTCAAAAGGCTATAGACGTCTTGTCAAAATTCTTTAATGAGCAACAAGATTCGGAAGTGTATAAAAAGAGTCTTCAAATAGCCTCACTCTCTTCAAAAGTGATTCTTTTGAAACTATGGGGTGTGTCAGATTCCTCTCGTCATGATTTTGATAGGATAAAAATCATGTACGAAGACCTAAATATTAATTGTGTAAAATCGTTTGTTGATAGAGTACTCCTTCAATTAGCAAAGAAGGATTATGCTTTGTTAGTTCGAGTTGTTGTTAAAACCGGTATTATAATAAAATCAATGTTTAGATGAGAATCGCTTATATCGTTCCTTCTCTTAGGCAAGCAGGTAATGTCTGTGTTGTAAGTGATCTGGCGACCGTAATGAGTCAACATGGTCACAAATGCGTAGTTTTCTATTTTGACGACGATCCATCTGCCTATAGTTTTCCATGCGAAACAGTTCATATTAGTTTCAATGAGAAAATTCCCTTTGATGATTTTGATATTGTTCACACACATGCTCTGAGACCGGACTTGTACGCTTTTTTGCGTTTCCCGAGAAATTCTAAAGCTCATTTACTGTGCACAATACATAATTATGTGTTTGAAGATGCTATTGATTATAAAGGGAAAATTTTAGGTCCTCTTACGGCAGTTATATGGCAAATAGCCAGATTAAGAAATGAGAGATTCATAGTATTAAGTAAAGCCCATTATTCGTATTATAAAAAATGGTTCAAAAAAGATAAATTGAGAGTCGCATATAATACTAGAGTATTAGACAAATCGTTAGATATTAAACAAGAAGATAGGGATTTTATTTATGAAATAAGATCTCATTTTAAAACAATATGTGCTTCAATTTGTCAAATAACAGACAGAAAAGGGCTAGATCAAATAATTAATGCTGTTCGTTATCTTGATAAAACCATTTGTTATGTTATAATAGGAGACGGTCCTGGTCTTCATAAGTTAAAAAGGTTAATTGATGAATTTGGCTTAAATGACAGGGTTTTCCTAATTGGAAAAAGACCAGCTGGTTATACCTATCTTCCGTATATTGATGTCTTTTGTATTCCTAGTCATAGCGAAGGCTTTCCCCTTGCAATGTTAGAGGCCGCTACTTATGGAAAGGCAATGGTGTGTTCTGACCTTGATGTTTTTAGGGAGGTGTTTACGGAAGAGGAATGTGTTATCTGTCAGGAAAATAACGTTGCGTCATTTGTAAATGGCATAAGCACCGCCATTAAAAATATGAAAAGCTTAGGGATTAAAGCACAACAGAAATTTGATAAGGCTTATTCACCCGAGGAGTTTTACAATACACATTATAAAATATATAAAGAAATTTTAGAGAGATGAAAATAATTATCACTGGCGGTTCTGGTTTTATTGGAACCAATTTGGTAGAACGTTTCATTGGTAAAGAAGATGTCCAATTAATTAATATTGATGTTTTACCACCAAGAAATAAGCAGCACACCCCATATTGGGTGCAGTGTGATATCACTGACTATGAAAAGTTGAGCAAAGTAGTAATGGATTTTGATCCAGACTATATAGTCCATCTGGCTGCTCGTACAGACATTCTTGGACATGATGTAAAAGAATATTCTGCTAATACCGTTGGTGTGGAGAATATGCTTAAGTGTTGTTATAATCTTAAGAATTTGAAGAAAGTGCTGTTTACTTCATCAATGTTGGTGATGAAAAGTGGTCATAAGGCTGCTCATATTCTTGATTATTGCCCTCCCAATGCATACGGCATCAGTAAAGTTGAAACGGAGAATATAGTAAAAAACAATCACTTGACATGTGATTGGGCTATATTAAGACCAACATCTATCTGGGGACCTTGGTTTGACACTTATAAGGACTTCTTCAAGATGATTATGGCAGGGAGATATTTGTCATTTGGAAAGAAGCTCTGTACCAAGACATATGGATTTGTAGGGAATGTAGTATATCAGATAGATTGTCTTCTCAAAGCAGACACGTCTCAGGAAAAGTTTGAAGACAGAATTTTCTATCTTGGTGATAAGCCAGATTATGATATTA
>AUXO016254979.1_pt1 | contig 10813 bp, 3 predicted proteins | sample 768731 | NCBI WGS metagenome assembly AUXO01 (sample SAMN02715735, study PRJNA202380) | gut metagenome | biome: sheep rumen | host: Ovis aries | place: New Zealand: Palmerston North
TGTGAAGGTTTGGACTATCAGTTCTGCGACACTATGATTAACTATGACCTTCCATGGAATCCTATGAGAATTGAGCAGAGAATAGGTCGTATAGATCGTCGCGGTCAAAAGAGTGAGTCAGTAAGAATTTACAACATGATTACAGATGGCACAATTGATGCTGTAATTCATGATAGATGTCTTTCTAAGATTGGTGTATTTGAGGCTAGTATTGGCGACTGTTCTGAGATACTTGGAGATATCAGCGAACAGATCTTTAAGATAATGCTTGAACCGGGATTATCTGATGAAGAACGTCAGATGAAGATTGAAAAAATGGCTGATAATGAAGTCATGAAGGTTCAGGAGATGAATAGATTAGAGCAGGAAGAAAAGTCATTGTATGGCTTTGATCTATCTAACTACATTCAAAATAAGGATGTTCAGGATGCTGAAAGCGCATGGATAACGCCAGATAGTATCAGTAACCTCGTGGATTCATTTTTGATTGATTTCCTTGGGGATGGAGAATATATCCGCTCAAATAAGGTAAACGAATTAAGAACCATGAGAATTAGCGGTGATAAAAAGCAACTTCTCATGGATGATATGAAGAAGATGGATCTAGTTAATTCAAATAATGCCACTAAGCTGTGGAATGCATATCTTAAGTCTACAGCTGCGCAGCTTCGTATCACTTATGATGCTGAAACAGCAAAAGATAATAGAGATACAACATTCTTAACTCAGATGCATCCGCTTGTATTACAGGCAGCAAAGCATGAGAGTGAAATGTTACCTTGTGAGATAGGCATAAGTGTTTCTGATGATTCAATCCCGGCTGGTGATTATGAGTTTCAGATTTATGCTTGGAAGTATGTTGGATTACGCCCGGATATTAAGCTGGTTGCAGTTAGCGATAATGAAGCTGTTAAGGACAATGTCCTTAACTTTATGCAGTATGCTTCAGACTATTCGTTTGATGATAGTAATCATACAGCTAAATGGGACTCTATGGATAATATTCATTATGAGAACTGGCAGGCTGCTAAAGCAGAATATGTTGAAATCGTACGGGAAGACTGCGATTTTAGAGTTGAGCAGCTTAGGCAGACTACTACAAAGAGAGAGATTATTATCAAGGGTCAGATTGCCAATGCTACAGATGAGCGTATTCTACGCATGAGAAATGCTCAGCTTGAAAACCTTCGTAAACATTATGAAGAACAGAAGAAGGTATTGGAAGAAACAATACAGAAGGCTGATATACATACTCAGCCGCTGGTTAAGGGTGTTTTACATGTAGAGTAAAGCCCATGCTTGATAAGATTACGTCAAGGAGGAAAACATGGGAAAAATCGATTATAAGGCTATCTATGATAGAAACAAGCACGGATGGTATGATATGACAGAAGATCCTCAGAAGTATGAGGCTCTTCTTGCCGGTCACTATTCAGACAGCAATCACTTCGTATATGAACTATTACAGAACGCAGAGGATGCCTTTGAGGTTGATTCCGATGGAAAATTCAATCCCAAAACATGTGCTCATGCTGATAAGGTAGTTATAGAATATTATTCTGACAAATTAGTTTTTTACCACAACGGAAAGCCTTTTGATGAGGAAGATGTACGGGGTGTATCTTCAATGTTGATGGGAACGAAAGACAGAGAAGATGCCCAGACCATAGGTCGTTTTGGAATGGGTTTTAAATCTGTATTCAAATACACTTATCAGCCAGAAATATATTCTGATAAAGAAGCTTTCAAAATTACAAGATACTTATTGCCGGTAGAAATAACTGATGGATGGGATTTTGAAGAGGAAAAGAAATCCATCAAATGTAGACTTAGCGATAATAGGTATTTTACGCCCTTTTTGCATGAAAATCATTTAACGAAAATAGTTATACCTTTTAAAAAGTATGGAAAAAATGGTGGACTTATAGATATTCCAGGAGATGATGTTTTAAAGAAACTCAACGAACTAAATGGTGAGATTCTACTTTTTCTCACGCATATTAAGAGCCTGTATTGGGTTAATAAAGAAACTGGAAACTATGCAAATATATCTCTTGGACAAGACGAAAAGGATGAACATCTTATCACATGCAGGATAGAAGGCACTAAATATGGAGATAAGGAAGAACTCTCACGATATTTAAAATTCAAAAGAATCTTTAATCATCCAGAGATGAATAATGCCGAAGTAAGCGTTGCGTATAAGCTTAATAGTAGAGCTGACAACATTAACGAAATTTATCATTCACCAGTTTGGGTATATTTTCCGACAAGAGATGATACAGATCTACCTTTTTTGATACACGGTTCTTTTGAAACAGCCGTTTCAAGAGAAAAACTAATGGCTCCTTCTTCGTTTAATGATGATCTTTTTGATGAACTAGGTAATCTAATAGCTGACTCAATGTCTGATTTGGCAGACAGAAAGCTAATAACACAAGTGTTTATTCGTCGCAATATACTTGAGGCGTTTAAGGACGAAGAAGACAATGATACAATTCCCGGATTAAAAGAAAAAGTCACTAATGTCATAAAGACAAAAGGTCTTTTGCCTGATAAGAATGGAATGTATAGAAATCCAAAAGAGATGCTTCTGCCGATACCATTTAGAATGGCCGATTTTGCCGAGCGACCTCTTCTTAACAAAATTCTAAATAAAAAGTATTTTGTTGCTTTTAATAATGAACGAGAAGCTAATTTTACTGAATACTATAAATGGCTTACTAATGATCTGCATATAGAAACATACAAATTGACTAATCTTGCAAAGGACTTGCGTGAATTAGATGGTTTTAATGTGCCTACATCCGGGGATATGTACGCTGCACTTAAGGATTTTTATGATTTTTTATCGGATTACAGGGAATCTTTATATGATACAGGACTATCTTATTCAAGAAGTGGACCTTATGAGTTTACTCTCCGAAATGATTTAAAAGACGCTTGGAATGCATTAAGAAATGCACCTATAATTCTTAATCGTCAGAATAATCTTGTTCCTGCCGAGGTTGATAATAAACCAGCAATCTATCTAGGGTCATCAAGTGAGTATAAGAGTGTTGTTCAATCAGCACTTGTAAATAAGGAAATTGCAGACACTTTTGCAAAAGTTTTGTCTGAAGGATTTTTAATACAAGAGTTTAACAATTTTCAATATATAAAAGAAAAAGTAATTCAAAAATATATTGATATCGATGGGAGTGTAGGGTTTATAAATGGAGAAAACTTTACTGATGAATACATCGAGGATCTTAACCAGATTTTCAATTTGATTGAGGAGACTGGAAAATTGTCCGAAGTAAAGGACCTTTTAGAAAATGCAGCAATTATAAAAGTAAAAGTAAACAATGATGATGCTAGTTATTTTAATATACCAAGTAAAAGTTATGTACCAACTTCGAATGAGGGCATAAACCTCAATATATATTATGCACCTATACCATTTGAAGGACTTGAATCCTACGAACTTGAAAATCCTGAAAATTGGGATGAATTTGATGTAGATGCTGTTGATGCTGAGTACTATGAAGAGAATGGTATTCCCATAAGTAAACTTGCTAAACTTGGCCTTATAACTACACCTGTAAATGATGGCATCAGAGAAAAGAATGGAGTAGGGGACAATTATTGGTTTGCTTTGGGAGAGTTTTGCCCAAATATAACTATTCATGGTCTTTTAGATAATCTTTTATTCATCAATGAATATCATGAACTTGAATTAGCAAAGAAAAAGTCAGTAGAGATATTAAAGTTACTACTTTCAATTTCTTCGAAACTAAAGGGAAAAAGACGCAAAAGACTACGAAACCCATATGATGGAGATGTAGAAGAAGTAAATATTCTAAGACATGAAATACGCATTTATAAATGGCTTTTTGACAAAGATTTGAATGTATCAAGACTTAGACAAATGTCTAGATATGATCTTAATCCTGCATTATATTCTGGTCTTACAGCCAATAAAAAAGCATACGAAACGCTTGGCTTTATAGAAAAAGAAGCTGATGAAGCCGAGGAGACTCTTCAGAAGGCAACTAACCTGAATAAAAAAGATAAAAAAAGACTGCTTAACTGGCTTGCTAAGGATTTAGGCCTTCAGGTATCAGATAAATCTCAATCTGATGATGAGTGGGATGAAACTGAAGGAGAAGTCTTTAATCCAAACACTTGGCAGGATGAAGAATTCCCTGTAAAACGAGTTAGTAATTTAGATTATTTGCTTCGACATGTTCAAGAGCAGTTTTATTGTGCTGATCCTATAACATACAAAAAAGTATGGAGACAAATAAGAACAAGCAAAAATGCAACAGCTGACAGGTCCTATGCAATCGGAATGTATACAAACTCAAACAATACAAAGATCTGTCAGATTTGTAAGAAACCAGTAGCATTTATTGAAGTTGCCCAGATATCAAATTACGGGATAGAAATGCCTCAGCTAAACCTTTGTTTGTGTCGTGAGTGTGCTGCAAAGTTCAGTGCAATACGCGACGGAAATAAAGAGGAGTTCAAGAAGAATATCAGAAAAGCAATCATGATGTTAGACGCTCAGGAGTATTCTGATGATTATTCTATCAAACTCACAAAGGAAGTTACCCTGCATTTGACTCAAACACATTTAGCAGAAATACAAGAAATATTCAGACTTTTAGATAGATATGGCACCCCTTCTGATCATGTTAATGAAGAGTTTGATGACAATAGGGCTCTGAATCGTCCTGAGAATAAACATCCTTTAGAGAAAACAAAATCTCTTGATAGTATAAAAAAATCTGCTGAAATTGCACCAAGCATAGTCGAAGAAATAGATGCTAAGTATGAGTTGACTAAAAATACTATATCAGATGTGGCAAAGGAAGGATGTCTTATAACATACAAAAAACATTTTGACACAGAAGCTACTGTTAACAATACATTGCAACCTGATAGATTTCCTTTGCATAAGAAATTTGAAGGACATCGACCTGGAGATATTATCATATTTATGGGAAGGAAATACGAATTATTAGAAGTGAAAAATCAAGGAAGGTAACGCTATGGCACAGCATATATCGGTCAGAGTTCCCTGGCATGATAATGGATGGGATGGAACTGTTTGTCGATTCCCGGCAGAAAATAATTCATGCCTTAGGCTGAAAAATATATATGAAAACCGTAATGATGCAGATGAGATATCAATCTGCGGACAGTGCATGGAACACTTTGAAGAAAAACTTCCGTGTATTGGTGAAGGTTCTGCTTTTATGTCTGAAAAAGATTTAGTCAGAACGACTGTGCATCCATACAAAAAATCCAATCCAGGAACACACGGACATTTTCTGGAAACCGAAATAGTCTATCCTGCTTATTCATTCCCATCAAGACCATTTGCTTGGCTGATGAAAAGCAATATTAGTTCTTTAATAGATGACTATGGAATTAAAATAGATACTTCTATTGAGCCTGTATTGAATTTTAATACTAACTGGATTCAGGAACGAGATAATCATAAGGCGATTTTTGATTACTTTTATGGTGATGTAATTCCTGATGAATCACTCGTTGTGGCTTATTCTAAGCAGGTCCCATTTGTTGAAGACCACAGGCGTGTGATTATCGGAATCGGGCATGTGAAAAGGATAATTGAGGCAAAAGAACATAAACATACCAATGAGAAACCACTTCGTTCTCTTACATGGGAGACACATGTTTGTCATTCAATACGTCCTGATCATAAAGATGGTTTTGTAATTCCGTATCAAAAGATGATGGTATATGCGGAAGACCATCCGGAATTTGATATAAACGATATTATTGTATACGCTCCTGATGATGCTTTTGCAGAATTTTCTTATGCTACTGAACATGTCAGTCATGATGCAATGATTGACGTGATCTTATCCTGCATAAAAGCTTTTGAAAAGATTAATAGTTGTCTTGACGAAGATTATTCCAATGTTTTGGAATGGCTAAATTTGCGTCTTTCTGAAGTTTGGGAAGACAGAGGAGCATTTCCAGGACTTGGTCCTATGTTCAGTGCTATGGAAATTTCATTAGGTGTACTCATAGCAAAACAGATCAGAGAGCAGGCATCCAAAGAAGATAATATCTGGGAAACGGTAGAAATGATGTTTACTGATCCCGATAGTGTTCTTCCCAATAACTTGGCTTCTAGAATAACTCCTATTATTAAAAAGACCTGGAAAGCAATGTCTGATGAAAGAAAAACTCTGTTCAGACTGCTTTCAAGAATGTCTATTAGCATAGATCAGGCTAAAATACTATTCATAGAAAGTGACAGATACAAATACCGTATTAATTGTACGGACAGAGAAATAATAGATAATCCTTATATTATTTACGAAAAGACTAGACTTAAGCAAGAAGCCCTGTATGTATCTTTAAAAAAGGTAGACAGAGCCGTATTTCCTACGCCTGCAATCGCTGAAAAATATCCTTTGGAAGAGCCTACCAAACTTTCATCAGATAATGACGAAAGGCGAGTTCGTGCAATTGCTGTTTTTGTTATGGAGAATGAGGCAGCTATAGGTAATACCATTGTGCCATGCACAATTCTTTCAGATGGGATGAGAAGTCTTACTCTTGATCCGGAATGTGCAGTTACTCCGGATATATTGAAAGCTATAGAAAAATTTATGCTTCCTGTGATCATCAAACGAGAAATGAAGGATGGGACTGAGTACTACAAACTTGTACGTATGCAGGAGTTTGACGATATTATTGAACAAAGGATCAGTAGAAGGCTTAATGCACCAAGATTACCACTGAATGCTGATTGGAGAAAACTACTTGATGATAAGTTTAATGAGTTTGATAAAAAAGGTAAATTAATTCCGCTTTCTGCACAAGAGGATAGAGCTAGACAGGAAAAAGCTGCAATACTAAATGAATTGGCCCAATCAAGAATTTCTGTACTTGTAGGAGATGCCGGTACAGGAAAAACAACTGTGCTATCAGTATTATGCAGTCATCCTGACATCAAGTCTGGAGGAGTACTTCTTCTTGCACCAACGGGTAAAGCAACAGTACGACTTCTTGAGAGTATGGGAAAAGAAGGACATGGATTCACTGCTCTTAATGTAGCTCAATTTCTTACTAGGAGTAATCGCTTTGATTTTGATGATATGAGATATATTTTGTCTGATAGGTCATATAACGATGTGCCAGATACTGTAATAATTGATGAATCATCTATGCTCACAGAAGAGATGTTTGGTTCACTGATGCAAGCACTTAAAAGGGCAAGGCGTATCATATTTGTCGGAGATCCAAACCAGCTTCCGCCTATAGGATCAGGAAGACCGTTTGTAGATTTAGTATATATGCTAAAATTAAACCTAAAGCCTGGATTTCCAAGAGTTTGCGATCATTATGGTGAATTAACTGTTAATCGTCGTCAGAAAGCCGATGAGATACGCATGGATGTCAGATTGTCAAGATTGTTCACAAGTACTGAGGAAAGACCTGACGATGATGTAATTACCGATATATTGAGAGATGGTAATCCTAATATTGAATTTAAACAATGGAATTCAAAAGATGACCTTGAGAAAAGTCTACTTGAAATCATGGCAAAAGAAACCAGTATGAAAGGCATTGATGATCAAAATGGGTTTGATCGTTCGCTTGGTGCTGAATTTGGAGAATTCGGTACATTCTTTAATATAGATGCGGCAAAATCTGCCGAAAAATGGCAAATATTAGCACCTGTAAAAAACATGCCTCAGGGAGTAATGAATATTAACCGACTTATTCATTTGAAATATAGAGAAAAATACCTTGAGATTTCAAAACGTTGGGGTGCAAGAAAACGAATTGCTAACAGTCTTGGGCCTGAAGGAATTGTATATGGCGATAAAGTGATTAATGTCATTAACACATCAAAGAAGAAAGCATTCCCAGATGATGAACGTGCTAGAAATTATATAGCAAACGGAGAAATCGGTATAGCTTGTGGAGACTATTCTTCAAACCGAAATAATAATTATATGCACGTTGTGTTCTCGTCACAGCCGGGATACAAGTACTCCTTCGATAAAAAAGATTTTGATGAAGAAAACGGTACAGCTCAGCTGGAGCTTGCCTATGCTTTGACTGTTCATAAAGCACAAGGTAGCCAATTCAATACTGTTATTCTTGTCCTATCTGAACCATGTAGGATTATTTCCAGAGAAATGCTCTATACGGCTCTTACCAGACAATTAGATAAGATCATTATTTTGTATAATCAGGAACCTTATCATCTTTTGAATTATTCTTCAGATGCAAATTCCGATATTGCAACAAGATTTACAGATCTTTTTGCTGAAGTTTTTAAAGGTGAAGAAGATAAACCGGATCTTAGACCTCAAGTGGTTGAAGTAAATGGTAAATTCTACGAGGAAAAACTGATTCATAAAACAGTAAGAGGAGAACTTGTAAGAAGTAAATCGGAAGTTATCATCGCCAATGCCCTTTACTACAATGGTCTTGATTATGATTATGAACCTGAACTTAAGCTTGAAGGAAAAGTTAAAAGACCAGATTTCAAAGTTGAAGATTTTGACACAGGAGTTGTTTGGTATTGGGAGCATTGTGGAATGATGAATGATCCTCAATACAAAAAACGTTGGGAAGATAAAAAGAAATTCTATGAAAAGAATGGCATCATTGAAGGAAAGAATCTAATTGTCACATATGATGATGAAAACGGCGGACTTGATTCTGATTTGATACAGAAAATCATAGAAGAAACTTTTGAACTATAATTATAGGATGAAGCTAATATCAGTAATATATCACAACATATGTACTTAAGTATAACAAAACAGGAGATAATCTATGGCTGATTTTCAATACGAAATCGTAGAGGAACTCGGTGTGCTTTCGACAAACTCAAAAGGATGGACCAAAGAGTTCAATAAAGTCTCATGGAATGGCGGAAAGCCAAAGTACGATATACGTGACTGGGCTCCGGACCATGAAAAAATGGGTAAGGGAGTAACTCTTACCGAAGAGGAAGTGGCTGTATTAAAAGATTTGCTCAACAAATAACACCACTGGCATTAGATAATATGGAGGTGCGAAAAAACATGTATGAAGTGATATTGATAGAATATTCCACCAGCATAGACAAGTTGAAGATGTCGGTGAGAAGCACAAATGCTCTTAGACGGGCAAACATATTCACTGTACTCGATTTGATGAATATTTCAGATGAAGATTTACCTCAAATTAAAAATATCGGTGCTAAAAGTGTTGATGAGATAAGAGAGGTAAGAAAGAACATTCAGGATGGGCTTGGATTCAAGCTAGTTGATAATATTGAGTTTAAAAAAATCAGTGAAGAAGCATTAAAAGAAGATACAAGATCAAATTCAGAGAAATATCCTGAACTGATTATACCAATAGAGGAACTTCATTTAAGTGTACGGGCATATAACGCCTTAAAAAATGCTGGAATAAATCAGATTGTAGAAATTTGTGATCTGACTGAGGAAGAACTTATGCATATGAAAAATATGGGCAAGCTCTCCGCAGAATCTATAATTGAGAAGCTAAAGACAAATGGTTACCATCGTGAAAAAAGCAATACATTTCAATCTGCATGGGCTTATGATGAGGATATAGCGGCTATTGTCAAGTCCTTCGAAAATAGTAAAATAGAACCTTCAAAGGTTAATCTTATAAAAAACCTATTTGAAATAAGAAAACAATATCCGGATGTGCATCATGAATCATTTACATTTTTAGCATATCAGAATCCTTACATTATAAGTATTATTAATGGTTATATTTTAGATCGTATAGATAATTATGGAGGAAGTTTACCAAAGTATGTGTTGGAAAAGGAACTTCCCGATAACCTTAGGAATACGACGATAATAAAGAAAATTCTCGTTGAATTAAAAAATAAGGGTGAGATACAAATTGATGAGGATGTGATTCTTCGTGACTATCCTTCGATTTATCTTTTTACAAGTGAGTTGAATGATCGCAATAAAGATATTTTAAATAGGCGATTGAATGGTGAAACACTGGAGTCTATAGCACAAGACTATAATGTAACAAGAGAAAGAGTAAGGCAGATAAGTAATAAAATTCTGGCAAAAAGACCAAGAAGAGTAAAAGAAGACAAACTTAGAGATATTTATTTCAGATATGATTTAAATCCAAGGGATTTTAATAGAATCTTCAAGCAGAAAGATTATGTGGGCTATTATCTTGAAATGATCAGGGACGGGAAAATAAGTAGAAAGCCTCTTTCTGAAATTCTTGAAGATGAGCAGATTTCAAAAGAGCATAGATTACTAGCTGAAAAAGAAATATATTCTAACTATCTAGTTAGTGACGATACTTATATTCCAAATACGATCGCTTCAGTTGCATTATATGTTTTAAGACATGCTGGAGGTGAGAATTTAACACCGGAGCAAATCACGAAAAAAATTCACGATGTATTTATTCAAAACGGAAAAGTGGATACAAATGAAACAAATGATTTAAATCACACAGCACTCAATAGACTTGCAGAAAGCGAACATGTTCTACATTCTGGTAAATATTATCGTTATTATAATTTAGATAACTATGATCTAGCAGCCTTGTATGATGAACTAAATCTTGAAAACTATGAAGATGTTGAACTATCAGCAGCGGCAATTTTCAATAATAATGCCTCATTAATGTCAGAATATGATATTAGAAATTACAATGAACTTCATAACCTATTAAAGAAAACAATACATAAATACAGGCCTGACATTAGTGTCGATTTTTCAAGAAATCCAACAATCGTATTTGGAAATGGAAATAGGGACGAACAAATGTTTAA
>AUXO013411786.1_pt1 | contig 10812 bp, 10 predicted proteins | sample 768731 | NCBI WGS metagenome assembly AUXO01 (sample SAMN02715735, study PRJNA202380) | gut metagenome | biome: sheep rumen | host: Ovis aries | place: New Zealand: Palmerston North
TGTCATCCTTTCTACACAGGAAAGCAGAAGCTTGTTGATACAGGCGGACGTGTTGACAGATTCAAGAAGAAGTTTAACCTTGACTGATCATGAAAATAAAAGAGCGGATAGGCTTTCTATCCGCTCTTTTTGTGCTTTCTAAGCTGTTTCAGGCACCGATGCCCATTTTGAAACCTGTTTCTTATGGTATTTATAGCAATAGGTAGCCCAGCCCCAAAAGAAGCTTTATATCTGCACCCTGCTTGTATAATATGTAAATGAGCATACCAATAAGGGCTTTTTCCTCGTCAATTGGTATGCCTGCAATATCAAAAAGCTTTCCGTCGGAGCGTGAGCCCCCGATCAGACCGCCGATCAGGGAACTCAGATCGGGGCTTTTTGCACTTTTATCGGCAGTTCCGCTGTCAGGGGCAGAGGACGGCTCCTGCTGGCCCTCCAAAGCGCTTTGAGAACGCATCTGCATCTGTTTCACACGGCGGATAGCCTCCTGTTTCATGGTGTTGAAATCGTCAGAGTATTCCAAACAGGTCACCTCCCAGAAGTCCGCTCTGCTTTAATGCTGGATAAACGGAAAACAGCTTGAATATTTTTATAAGCCTGTCTATTTTCACCTGGTTCTCCTCTTTCAGAAGAGGGCGCAAAGCCAGCAGCAGGTCGACGTTTTTGTCGTGCTTGTTTGCCTGCTGTAAAATAGCTTGAAGCTGCATAAGCTTTGCAACGTCTATACCCGGTGCAGCCGGGGGAGCAGGCTGCTGGGCCTGAGCATTAAGATCAAGACTTTTGAGCAGCTGAGAAAAATCGTTTGCAGATTCCTGGTCAGCGGCAGGCTGTGCCTGTGGGGCGCTGTCACCGGAAAGTGCTCCCGCCAGCTGTGAAAGCTGTTTCATACTTTGCTCGTCATTAAGCACGCTCTGGAGTTTTGCCATAAGGTCGTCCATAGCTTATTCACCTACTTGCCAAGCTTTTTGTAGATCTGCTGAGCCTGAGGGGATGATAATAGACTTTCTGCGGAATTTTTGTCATTTATCGCTTTTTTCAGAGAACTTGCCTGATCCTTGGGAAGATTTGATAATGCACCGCTGATATCACCTCGTTCAAGCTGATCTTTAAGCGCTTGCGGAGAGGTGCCCAGCTTTTTTGATGCCATTGCCAGAAGCAGCTCTAATTTTTTCTTATCCATATTGCCGTTCATAAAAAAATCTCCTTTTACCGTTGTGTTTATAAAATATTTATGTTATACTTTACTATTATATGTGAGGAGGGGAAAAAGGTTGAGTGAAAAGAAAAATATGCGTATTGTGGTTTTTTCCGATTCTCATGGCAATTTCACAGCGGTGGAGAGGATATTCAAGCAAAATCAGGACGCAGATCTTTTTATTTTTCTCGGTGATGGAGCCAGGGAAATAGATACTATCTCGGCTGTTTACCCGCAAAAACAAATATTATGTGTCAAGGGCAACTGCGATATTATAAGCCGGGCTCCAAAAGAGCTTTTGTATACCGCCCCTGACGGACGGAAAATTTTTGCCTGCCACGGCAATACATATAGCGTGAATACCACAAAGACACGGCTCTTTTACAAAGGCAGGGAACTTGGGGCGTCGGTGGTCCTTTTTGGGCATACACATTGCAGGTTCCTGTCTTATGATGAGCAAATGTATATGCTAAATCCCGGAAGCGCCGGTCAGCCACGAGATGGACTTGCACCCAGCTATGCTTTTATAGATCTGCTTGAAGGCGGCGGAATATTCTGCTCTCATGTTGAGCTGAAATAAAAAAGCTCTGCATAAAGCAGAGCGAAATATCTGTTAAGAGCTTTGCTGCTTCATCAGCCTGTTCCAGTTGATAAAGCCGTATATATCATTTACAAGAAATACTGCAAAGCAGGTAAGCATGGGGATATATACGGTATTTTCCATGCTTGCAAGCAGCCACAGTACAATAAGAATAAGGTCGTTCATCGCATAAGCCAGAGCGTAAAGCGCACATCTTCGCAGGGTGAATGTCACCGCAAGAAAACTTGTCGCAACCGAAAGGGTGCTCGGTATTATGTTTGCGGTGCCAAAATGCCTCAGAATAAAGTAAAACAATACCGTCACCGGAATGGTCAGAAGTATTATCACAGCAAGTTCCTTGCTGCCTGCACTGCGTATTTTTACCTGAGAGCGTGATCTGCCATAGGGATTTCTGAGCCATGTATAAAGGGAAGCCGCCGCCATTGGAGCGGTCATTCCTGCGTATGTTATCATTTCGCCGTAATAGCACATACCGCAGGATACGACAGCATAGATAATACTGAAAATAATGATCAAAAGCTGTCCCACGGGGTTTCCCTTTGCACAGAAAATAAGGGAAAATGCTCCGATAAGCGAGGCGATAAAGGAAAGGGTCCCGGAGTCTGGGAAAATAATATATGACATGGTCAGGATCAAAAGAGAAGATGTCAGAAGTGTTTTTTCAAATCCTGTAAAATAGCTGTATAATGATCTTAGCTTTGATTTCATTATGCCCTCCAAAAAAATAACACCCCTTACACATCTTCAAAGACCTAACGATGTGTAACGAGTGCCGATGCACCGCCTACCCGGTGGCAGTAAAAATATTCTGAAAAGAAATATATCACATTTTATAAAAAATGTCAAGGGAAAGGAAAAGAGATATGGTACAAAAGGTCTTTACTGCGGATATACGTGATAGCTCGGATTTTGACAACGGACATCTGCCCGGGTCTGTGAATATGACTGTCAGGCAGCTGCTGGAACATGAGTTCGAAAAGGGCTGTAAGGTTGAGGTAGTCTGCCGCAACGGAAGATCAAGCGAACAGGCTGCAAAACAGCTTCGTGAAAGGGGAGTGGATGCTCATGCCCTTGATGGGGGCTATTCAAAATGGCTGTACGAAAGCATCGACGGAAGCGACCGTAGTCGGGAGATAGAGCAGAGCATACGCAAAAAGTTTGCACGGTCCATATGGAGCAGGTTTGCAAGGGCAATAATAAAATATGAACTTGTCAAGCCGGGAGACAGGATAGCCGTTTGTATTTCCGGCGGTAAGGATTCGATGCTTCTTGCAAAACTTTTTCAGGAGCTGAAAGCTCATAATAAGTTTGATTTTGAGCTTAGGTTTCTTGTTATGGATCCGGGATACAGTCCTGTGAACCGCAGCCTTATTGAGAAAAACGCCGGCATACTTGGTATACCAATAGAAATATTTGAAACAAATATCTTCAACTCGGTGTTCAATGTAAAGAATAATCCATGCTACCTTTGTGCAAGGATGCGAAGGGGACATCTTTACAACAAAGCCAAAGAAATAGGCTGTAACAAGATCGCACTTGGTCATCACTATGATGACGTGATTGAAACGATCCTTATGGGAATGATCTACGGCGGACAGGTACAGACTATGATGCCAAAACTGCATAGTGCGAATTTTGAGGGTATGCAGCTTATAAGACCTATGTATCTCATAAGGGAGGCGGAGATAAAACGCTGGCGTGATTACAATGACCTTCACTTTTTACAGTGTGCCTGCCGTTTTACAGAGGAAAATACATCGGTGGGACAAACAGGCGAGTCGGACTCAAAACGACTTGAGATCAAACATCTTATTGCACAGCTTAAACAGCGCAACCCGCAGATAGAGGCTAATATTTTCCGCAGCGTTGAAAACGTTAATCTGAACACCATAATCTCCTATAAGAAAAACGGTGAGATAACACATTTCCTTGATGGATATAATGACTGAAAAAAGCAGGCAGCATTTTACTTAGCTGTCTGCTTTTTGTCGTTTAGATCATCATTTGTTTTTTATGCAAAGCATAGTAAGATCGTCAAACTGTGCTGCATCTCCAACAAACTTATCCACCTCTTTATTGACCATATCGAGGATCTCCTTAGGAGATGCATCAGGTGCGTTGTTGAGCGCATCAACTATCCTTGATATACCAAAGAGTTCGTCCTTGGTATTAGTTGCCTCAGCCACACCATCGGTGTACAGGAAAATAGCACCGTTCTTTTCCAGATCAAACTCATATTCGTCGTATTTCTTATCCTCTATGCCGCCAAGAACAAATCCGTGTTTATCCTTCATAATGTCATATTTGCCGTCGCCTGTACGCAGTATGGGATATTCATGACCTGCGTTTGATGCAACTACATGGCCTGTTTTCAGGTCAATGATGCCCAGCCATGCTGTAACGAACATATTGTTGGGGTTATTTTCACAGATCTTGTTGTTAGCGCAGTAGAGAGCTTGTGCAGGGGGAAGATTTGCCATGATGTAGTTTTTCAAAAGGATCTTTGTCATCATCATAAACAATGCTGCGGGGATACCCTTTCCGGAAACATCGGCGATGACCATTCCCAGATGATCCTCGTCAATAAAGAAAAAGTCGTAGAAATCTCCGCCAACTTCCTTAGCAGGCTTCATATATGCATAAAGATCGTAATTCTCCATTTCGGGGAATTCCTTTGGAAGTGACCCGGACTGGATCCTTGCAGCAAGGTCAAGCTCGGCGGAAACTCTTTCTTTTTCCGTTGCAAGCTGCACGTTTTCGTTGGTGTACCTGTCGATCTCAACTGCAAGCTGTGAAATGTCGTTGGCAAGTATGCCAAATTCATTTTGAGTTCTTATTTCGCTCATGCTCCGGACAACTTCATCTTTATCTTTGTTTTTCATATATGTCTGGACGCCGTGTTTAACTTTTCTAAGGGGCTTGATGGCAAATGTGTAGATCGAGAACAGGACAAGTGCGCTGGACACGAACGATCCGCCAAGTGATAAAATAGCCATGATCCTGAGATTGCCTGATAAGCTTGAGGCAAACTCACTCCAGTTATATGATATACAAACCGTTACGCACATATCATCGGTTTTAGCCACGGTGATATATCCGATGTAATGTTTATCTTTTTCTCCGCTGCCCTCAACCGTCTCATAGACGATTTCCGGCTCATTCTGAGCCAGTATGGTTTCTATGGCAGGGTGGTCGGAGGTGGTGTAGTCAGACATTTTTCCGAGCTTATATTCTTCCTTGTATTCTTCGAGCTTACTTTCATCATAAAAGATATAGTCGTCGCCTTCCAGATCATCAAATTTGAAAGAGAAGAAGGTGAACCCTTGTGAAGCCTTACCGATATCTATACAATAAAGAGAGTCATAGTTGTACTCTTTATTTGAGTAGGCAAAGTCAAGCATCGTTGAATAATAGATCATTTTGGCTACTCGTTCTTTTTCCTTATCGGTAAGCCTTTCCAGCCTTGGGTATCTGACCTTTTTAAATGATGAAAATATAGACTCATCGCTGCTTGTGAATAGCTTTTTATTTATTTCTTCATCGGCTTTTTCATCTTCGTCAACAGGATCGGAAATTTTGTCGCCGATCCTCTCCCACTCCTTAAAGAGCCAGGAGATCACCCTTTTATCGTCATAATCGAACGGTTTTTTGATACGCTCAAGATCGGCGGAGATCATGTCGTTTTTTGCTTGAAGATACATTTTTACACTTCCGCCGTAGATAGCATATATATTTACAAACACCGAGAGCGAGAAGATCAGCGTCAATAAGATACCGATCTGGATCAGAAGCTTATGGTGTATCTTTTTTTTGGCTTTACCGATCATAGATTGTTCCCCTCAACAAAAATACCTACTATACAGGTGTATAATGAATTATATCACATAAAATCTTATAAGTCAATTTATAAAGCATTACATTTCTATCATCTGAAAGTATACACTGTCACATAAAACCGCTGCAGCGCATTATTTCAGGATGATCCTTTTGTAAAGCCATGTTTAGAGTGAGTCTGCGCCCAAACCGGCAGGTTTGCCATACTCAAAACGGATGATCTGCGGTATATCAATTCCCTTTGCTGCCCTTTTTGTCTTTTTCATACTTTATGAAGCACTGGTCAAGTATTTCTGTTTTGCTGTCCTTGTCAAGCTCCTTATCGTTTTCAAGTATGTCCGTAATATAGAAATCGTGATAGGTAAATCCGTCAAACTCCACTGCAAAGATTATGGAGAAGCTTTTGTTGTCATGTTTTCCCTGAGCGGTAACTTTAAAGCCGTAATCCGCTTTTTCAGAGGTCCATTTCAGCTCTTCGCTGGAATAGGCTTTAAGACATTCGCCAATGGTCGTCAGCGTTGTTCCGGAAAAGTTATTCAGCTGGCTGAAGCTGCTGTTTTGGACAACTTCCGGCATTATATCATTATTTATCCTCATACCCTTAACAAATCCGTTGGTAAAGATCGCTCCCACACAAAGAACAATGCAGGCAATGCACAGCGCCGTTTCTTTGTGGACCAGGGCTTGTCTTTTGAAAATATAAAGGGGCGGGAAAAGGTAGGTCTTACCAAGCGTTATGGTGTCAACTTCATATTTTTCCAGCATACGTTTATCAAGGGCACAGCTGACAGGCATCAGTATCAGCACCAAAGCCCAGTGTATCATAGCTATCTTTGCAGAATAAGCATATCTTTCCAGAAAAAGTCCTATTGCAGGAAGCAATATGGCATACATCAGGTATCCGCCGGGGACTTTTATTTTCGGCAGCCTGTAGTCGACATCCGGTTGAAAATTCAGATCCATACGATCCCTCCGTTCAAGATGGTATATCTATATTATTATACAGCATTTTTTAAAAATAATCAAGTACCGCAGCGGCGGTCCGCAATTCCCCTCGCCCAAGGGGTCAATATTAGCTTTTATTTAGTTTGGCTCGGGGGCAGGGTTTCTGTGGGCGATATACTCGTCCTTCCGCAGCGGCGGTCCGCAATTTCCGTCCGCAATCCCCGTCCGCAATTCCCCTCGACATATTTTTCATAACGCCACTTGACTGCCCGGGGCGGAGACCTGAAAGGGGGTGAAAATCACATAAATCGCATGGCTGCGGCTTATATGTGAATTATACACAAAAAGTATGCTTTCCCTATTGTGGAAATTCGTCAGTGAAATCGTTGACTTAATTTATAAAATAGTGTAGCATTAAAGTGTGTGTAAATATGGTTTTATAAGCTGTTAAGGGCACTTTGCTGTGATGAACGATTTTTGGATATCCCAGCCCTTGCGATAACAGCGACATTCAGTAAGGAGAGTAAAAATGGGCAAACTATTGAAATATCTGAACCGATATAAGCTTCAGTGCCTTGCGGTACTGGTGCTGTTGGTGGTGCAGGCACTTTGTGACCTTGCTCTTCCCGATTATACTGCTGACATAGTTGATACGGGAATAATGCAAAAAGGTGTGGACAGGGTCACTCCTAAGGTCATATCACAGCAGAGCCTGGAGGATATAGAGTTATTTATGAACAGCGATGAGCAAAAGCTCACCCGGGAGTGTTACCGGCTTATTGACTCTATAAAAGATACGGACATTCTTCCCCTGAAGGACAATGTGTCGAAAGAAAAGGTATACAAGCTTACCACAGACGACAGCAAAAAGCTTGAAGAGCTTGACAAGGCGCTTCAGACGCCTGTGGCAGTTTACCTTTTTGCAAGCCACACAATGCTTGAGAACCCACAGCAGGGCGGGGGAGAAAATGCCGGAGAAGGCGGGAATATGCCTTCGCAGCCTACTGAAAGCATGAACGGAAAGACAATGCTTGAGCTTGCGAAAATGGGTGGAACGGGTCTGAAGATCAGAGAGGACTTTTCAAAGAAAATGGATGAAATGTCCCAGATGACCGTTGAGCAGTCAGCAAAAGCATTTGTACAAGGCGAATATGACAGGCTTGGAGTTGATCTGAACAGTCTTGAAAAAAGCTATCTTTGGAAAGCAGGACTGAAAATGCTGGGCATGGCAGGAATAATAATGCTTTGTACTATACTTGTGGGATTTCTTGCGGCAAAGATCGGTGCAGGCATAGGACTTGACCTGCGTAAGGGCGTTTTCAAAAAGGTCATAAGCTTTTCCAATCAGGAAATGGACAGCTTTTCTACCTCAAGCCTTATTACACGTTCAACTAACGATATCCAGCAGATACAGATGGTGCTGACAATAATGCTGAGAATGTGTATGTATGCACCTATACTGGGTATTGGCGGAATGATAAGGGTGCTCAACACAAACTCAGGCATGACATGGATAATCGGAGTTGCCGTGGTGGCTGTATCGCTTATCATCGGTCTGCTTATGTTCATAGCTATGCCTAAGTTCAAGATCATGCAGAAAAAGGTGGATAACCTTAATCTTGTTACAAGAGAGATACTTACAGGTCTGCCTGTTATAAGGGCATTTTCCAGAGAAAAGCATGAGGAGAAGCGCTTTGACGTTTCAAACAGCGATCTGACAAAGACTATGCTGTTTACACACAGGACCATGAGCTTTATGTTCCCGGCAATGACATTGGTCATGAACGGTGTATCTATACTCATCGTATGGATAGCCTCCAAGCAGATCGACCTTGGAAAGCTCCAGGTAGGAAGCATGACTGCATTTATTACATACGCAATGATGATAATTATGTCGTTCCTTATGCTGACCATGATATCCGTGTTCCTGCCAAGAGCTGCCGTTGCAGCAGAACGTGTGGACGAGGTACTTTCAAGCGAGGGTACTATAAAGGATAAAGAAGATGCGGATCCGGATAAAAAGATAACACAGGGCGTTGTCAGATTTGAGCACGTTAATTTCAGATATAACAATGCAGACGCAGATGTGCTTGAAGATATTGATTTCACAGCGCAAAAGGGTAAGACTACCGCCATTATCGGAAGTACGGGAAGCGGTAAATCCACACTTGTACATCTTATACCGAGGTTTTATGATGTTACCGCCGGTAAGATAACCATCGACGGCGTTGATGTTCGTGATTACACCCAGAAAAACCTGCGTGAGGCCATAGGATTTGTTCCGCAAAAGGGTGTACTTTTCAGCGGCGATATAGATTCAAATCTTGCCTTTGGCTGCCCCGATGCTCCCCATGAACAGCTTGAAAAAGCTGCACAGATAGCCCAGGCGACCGAGTTCATTACCGCAAAACCTGATGGATTTAAGTCGGAGATTTCCCAGGGAGGTACAAACGTATCAGGCGGACAAAAACAAAGACTGTCTATTGCAAGGGCTATTGCAAAGAAGCCAAAGGTGCTTATTTTTGATGATTCATTCTCTGCACTTGACTTCAAAACCGATGTTGCTCTGCGTAAAGCGCTGGGAGAAAACGTAACGGATGCAACGATAATAATTGTTGCCCAGCGTATAGTTACTATAATGAATGCCGATGAGATAATCGTCCTTGACGACGGCAGGATCGCAGGAAAGGGAACACACTTTGAGCTTATCGGAAACTGTGAAGTTTACGACCAGATCGTAAAGTCGCAGCTTTCAGAGGAAGAATACAAAAAGCAGCTTGCTCTTGCAGGCAGAAAGGGGGACGAATGATATGGCAGCACGAAGACACGGACCTCCGGGTGTAGTCACCGAAAAACCAAAGGACTTTAAAAAGTCCATGGGCAAGCTTATAAAGTATATTGCAAGATATAAGCTGGGAATTTTCTTTGTGTTCTTTTTTGCTGTGGGCAGCACAGTGTTTGCAATTGTGGGACCAAAGGTGCTTGCCAAAGCCACAGATGCCCTCTTTGAAGGTCTTACTAAAAAGATACAGGGCGTAGGCGGCATAGATTTTGAGAAAATAGGCACCATACTTGTGATACTTTTGGGGCTTTATGTTGTTTCCGCAGCTATGCAGCTTTTACAGGGCCTTATTATGGCAAACGTTTCCCAGAACGTGTCTTACCGTCTGAGAAAGGATATTGCCGCAAAGATAAACCGTCTGCCAATGAATTACTTTGACAGAAAAACCAACGGTGAGGTCCTTTCAAGGGTAACCAACGATGTTGATACGCTGGGAATGTCCCTTAACCAGTCGGTGACTCAGCTTATAACATCTGTCACGACTATAATCGGTGTGCTGATAATGATGCTTACCATCTCACCTGTCCTTACACTTGTGGCAATAGCTATACTGCCTGTTTCCGGTATTATAATGGGATTTGTCATGAAGCACTCTCAGAAATATTTTAAACAGCAGCAGGAATACCTTGGCCATGTTAACGGTCAGGTCGAGGAGATCTACGGCGGACATATGGTCGTCAAGGCGTTCAACCGTGAACAAGCCAGCGTTGAGGAATTTGACAAAGCCAATGAGGTGCTTTACAAGTCCGCATGGCGTTCCCAGTTCTTTTCCGGAATGATGATGCCTGTTATGATGTTCGTTGGAAACCTGGGATATGTTGCGGTTGCTGTGCTGGGCGCAGTAAAGGCAATGAACGGAACAATGTCGGTGGGCGATATCCAGGCGTTTATACAGTACGTTAAGAATTTTACCCAGCCAATTTCCCAAATGGCACAGGTGTCATCAATGGTTCAGTCTGCTGCTGCGGCAGCCGAAAGAGTCTTTGAGTTCCTTGAGGAAGAAGAGGAACCACAGAAAGCTGAAAACCATGCTCCTGTTGCGATCGGTGATGTTGATGCAAATGTGACCTTTGACCATGTAAAGTTCGGTTATGACCCGGAAAAGATAATCATTCACGATTTCTCTGCACAGGTGAAAAACGGACAGAAGATCGCTATCGTCGGTCCGACAGGTGCAGGAAAGACCACATTGGTGAAGCTGCTGATGCGCTTTTACGACCTTAACGGCGGCAGCATAAAGATCGACGGGTACGACATAAATTCCTTTGACCGAAGTGAGCTGCGTGAGGCGTTCGGCATGGTATTGCAGGACACATGGCTGTTTAACGGAACAATAATGGAGAACATCCGCTATGGGCGGCTGGATGCCACCGATGAAGAGGTCATCGCAGCAGC
>AUXO018104751.1_pt1 | contig 10812 bp, 10 predicted proteins | sample 768731 | NCBI WGS metagenome assembly AUXO01 (sample SAMN02715735, study PRJNA202380) | gut metagenome | biome: sheep rumen | host: Ovis aries | place: New Zealand: Palmerston North
CAAGAGGAAGGCAGAAAAAAGTATAGTAATAAAAAGAGACTATATTATCCTTGTTTATTATTGTAAAAATAGATAGAGTTTTGAAAACTATTGTCTATAAATTGATGAAAAGCATATCTAAAATTATAATGTACAAAAAACATTTCTTTTCATAACTATTAATTGTAAAAAAAGTGAATCTGTGGAAACAACAAATTCACTTTTTCTATGTGAAGGAAGTATTTTTATCGAAAAACAAACTCTAACTTAAATCTTTTTTCATTGCGAATCTATATTTAAATTGCTATAATAAATTAGGAAAGAAGGTAAAGATTTATGGCAACACCACACATTGAAAGTAAATTAGAAGATATTGCTCCAGTAGTATTAATGCCTGGAGATCCCTTAAGAGCAAAATATATTGCAGAAAACTATTTAGAAGATGCAAAACTAATCAATACTGTTCGAAATATGTTTGGATATACCGGAACATATAAAGGAAAAAAAGTAACTGTTTTTGCATCAGGAATGGGTATCCCAAGTATCGGAATATATTCCTATGAACTATACAAATTTTATAATGTAGAACAAATTATTCGCATTGGAACTTGCGGTTCATTTGCCAAAGATATTAAAATATTAGATGTTATTTTATCAAATGGAGCATACTGTAAAAGCTATTTTGATGAATTGCTAGATGGAGTAGATATTGATTTTATTCAATCATCATATGAATTAAATCGTAAAATAATGAATAAAGCCAAAGAAAAAAATATTGATTTAAAATATGGAAAAACAATTACTAGTGATGTCTTTGATTTATATTGCGATGATGAAGATAAATTTCGTCAAAACTACCCCAATATGGGATTCTTAGGAGTTGAAATGGAGGCTTTTGGCCTTTTCTACATCGCCAAAAAACTAGGAAAAGAAGCTGCTTGTTTAATGACCGTTGTTGATTCTTTATACGATAAAAGGAACTTAACAAGCGAAGAAAGGCAAACTTCACTAAATAATATGATAGAATTGGCATTAGAATCCATTATATAAAAAAGAAAAAAGGGTATACTAGGACAAGAGGTGAAAAAATGAAATATACAAAGAAAGATTTAGGTTCCTTTGGGCTCCACTTAATCAATACAGATAAATTTAAAACAATAACGGTAAAAGTAATCTTTCATACCCCAATCAAAAAAGAGAAAATAACAAAAAGATCACTTTTAACAGACGTTCTTCTTCAGTCAACTGAGAAGTATAATAGCAAAAGAAATTTAACAATAAAAGCTGAAGATTTATATTCGGCGGAAATTGCAACTAGCAATCAAAGAATTGGAAATTACATTTTTACTAGTTTTATCTTGCAAACTTTAAGTGATGTTCATACTGAAAAAGGAAATGTAGAAAAGTCACTAGAATTTTTGAGTGAAATAATCTTCCATCCCGATATAGAAAACAATTCCTTTCAAAAAGACAAATTAGATTTAGCAAAATACAATACAGTTGTAGCTTTAAGTAGTATCAAAGAAGATGCTACTCATTATAGTCTAATAAGAATGTCCGAAGCCTATGATAAAGAAAGCCCAATATCATATAGAATGACTGGATATTTAGAAGATTTAGAAAAAATAGATGAAAAAAACCTATATCAAACATATCAAGACATGATAGAAAATGATTATGTAGATATTTTTGTAGTAGGAAATTATGATAATAAAGAGATGTTATCTTTAATAAAAAAATATTTTAAATTCAAAAAAATTAAAAAAGCCAAAGAATCATACTATTTAAATAACAAAAAACCTCGTAAGAGACGACTATTTGCTAAAGAAACGATTGATAACACTCAATCCAAATTAGCAATAGCTTGCCCAATTAGCAAAATGACAGAATATGAAAGAAACTATTCCATAGTACTAGCTAATCTAATACTAGGAGGTACAAGCGATTCCAAATTATTTAAGGATGTACGAGAAAAAAACTCATTATGTTACACAGTTCATTCACTAATAAATAAACTAGACAATTTATTAGTAATAACTGCTGGAATTGATAAAAATAATTTTAACAAAACAGTAGAGTTGATTACTAATAATTTAAATGAAATGAAAAAAGGGCATTTTACGAAGGAAGATATGGATATTGCCAAAGAGGTTTATCATACAGCCTTAGAAGAAATAGAAGAAAATGAAAACGCTATTATCAGTGAAATCTTATTTGAAGAAATACTAGGAATTGAATCTATTCCACAAAGACTAGAAAAAATGAACAAAGTCAAAAAACAAGATATCACTAAAGTATGTAAGAAGATTACGATGGATACAGTATTTTTGTTAGAGGGGGTTAAGAATGAAGAAGATTAATTTAAATGGATTAGACATGGACTACTACTTAGAAACTTTAAATAACGGCTTAGAAATATATATGCTTCCATATACTAATAAAAAGAATTATTTCATTAGTTTTGCCACTAGATTTGGTAGTGAAGTAGTAGAATTTACAGACGAAAAAGAAAAAACTCATAAGCTTCCCTTAGGAATAGCTCATTTTCTAGAACATAAAATGTTTGAACAAGAGTCAGGAGAAGATCCATTCACCTTCTTTTCCAAAAGTGGAACAGGGTGTAACGCCTCAACATCATTTGATAATACGCAATACATTTGCTATGGAACCAAAAAGTTTGAAGAAAATCTTGAATACTTAATTAACTTTGTTAATGATCCATATTATACAGATAGTAATGTCAAGAAAGAAAAAGGAATTATTGCCGAAGAGATAAAAATGTATGAAGATATGCCAGATATTAAACTAGAAATGGAATTAAGAAAAAATATATATCAGAATCATCCTAGAAAAATTGATATAGCAGGAACAATAGAAGAAATCAACAAAATAACCAAAGAAGATTTATATACTTGCTATAGTAATTTTTATATACCAAATAATATGTTTATACTAATAGTAGGTAACTTTAATAAAGATAGAGCAGTAGAAATTATTAAAAAGAAACTAGAATATAAGAAGAAGCAATCTCTTCCACAAATAAAAAATGTAGAAGAACCGGACAAAATAACAAAATCAAAGAGTAAAATAACTTCTAATATTGAAGTGCCCAAACTTGCTTATGGGCTAAAAATACCTACTAAGAACCTAAAGTTAGATAAACTAGAATTAGATTTATATTTAAATATATTAACAACGATTCTTTTTGGTGCATCATCAGAATTTAGAGAAAGAACTAGAAATGAAAAAATATTAAGTGGAATTCAGATGGAATGGGAAGTCTTGGAAGGATTTAGAGTCTTTTACTTAATTGCTACAACAAAAGAGCCAGACAGACTAGAAGAAGAAATAAAAGATGAGATAAATAATTTATCCATCACAGAAGATGCTTTTAATCGTATAAAAAAGGTTTGGATTGCCAATGAAATACGTATGATAGATAATATTGATGCTACAGTAAGCAATTTGTATGATGACATATTAAAATATGAAAGTATTGTTTCAGATAGAATTGATAAAATTAGAAGCATGAAACTAAAAACATTAGAAGAACTGATTAAGAAAATTGATTTTAAAAACACAAGTGTTGTACAAATGTTACCAAAAACAAATTGAAAATATTAAAAAATAATATTTTCTTTTTATTATACTTTTGTTAAAATAAGTATATAGTAGAGGTGAGAAATATGAATTTTAAAATAGGAGACGAAATTGAAGAAAATGGAAAACAGAAAGAAAATAAAGGACATAAGCTAGGAATTATTATCGTAATAATAATAGCCCTTTTTTGTGGAATTACTGTTTTTCTTATAAGCAATGCTTTCTTTGGCAAGAAAGAAGTAAAAGAAGAACCTGAAGTAAGCTCACCACTAAGTTTGACAGATGAGAATGTCCAAATATTATACAATTATGTAACATATGGAACAAATGGTAAAAGGAATGATAAGTTTATAACAGAAAGTAATGTTAATTTATCCTCTTTTGAAAACAAAGAAAGATTTTATTATGCGTTACAATTTGCTCAAGTAGAAGACTTTACGCCTACAGATAAGAAAGATTCCCAAGGTAGAAAAATCTATAATATATCATCATCAAAAATAAAAGAGTACATGCAAAGATTTTTTGGAGGAGCAGTTACTTATTCTAATAATATTGTAATTACCTATCCATTTAGTTTTCGGATTAATGGTCAAAACGTAGGAATAATGACATATTCAGAAGCAACAGATGGCTTTGATACCGTATTTGACGGTTTAGAGGAAAAGGAAGAATCAGATAAAATAATAGAGCCTTATTATGCAGAACTAACAGCTGCCTTTAAGGAACCAGATGGTTCTTATCGCTTAGAAGAAAAAATTGTTTATGCAGATGCTCAAAAAAATGGAGATATTTATACAGTATTTATTTACAAGGATTATGCCCATACGTCATTAATTGAAACAAGACCAAATCAAACAGAGGAAATGATAAGACAAAATCCTATTGATATAAAGTACTATAAAGAAAAAGCATCAACAATTACATATATATTTAAAACAAATAATTCAGTTTTATACTTTGATAGTAGTACAATTAAACAAAAAGGTGATTAGAAAGCTAATCGCCTTTTTATAGTAATACATATAATTGGAAAAATAAACTATTATATGATATCATATACATCGGAGGAGAAGTTATGAAGCAAGATAATATTCGTAATTTTTGTATTATAGCACATATTGATCATGGAAAAAGTACTCTTGCAGACAGAATACTAGAATTAACAGGATCTATAGAAAAAAGAGAATTAAAAAATCAAATGTTAGATTCTATGGATTTAGAAAGAGAAAGAGGCATTACAATCAAATTGAATGCAGTTACTCTAAATTATGAAAAAGATAATGAAAAGTATATATTAAATTTAATAGATACTCCAGGTCATGTAGATTTCTCATATGAAGTATCAAGAAGTTTAGCTGCTTGCGAAGGAGCTATTCTAGTTGTAGATGCAACTCAAGGGATTGAAGCACAAACACTAGCTAATCTTTATCTTGCCTTAGATAATAATCTAACAGTAATTCCTGTTATTAATAAAATTGATTTGCCTAGTGCTAATCCTGATAAAGTAATAACAGAGTTAGAAAATATAGGTTTTAATAAAAAAGATATCGTCCTAACAAGCGCTAAAACAGGAGAAGGAGTAGATCAACTATTAGATAAAATAATTGAAGTTATTCCATCTCCTAAAGGAGATAAAAAAAGCTCTTTAAAGGCCTTAATATTTGATAGTTTATTTGATTCCTATAAAGGAGTAATCACATCAATTAGAATAGTAGATGGTGAAGTAAAAGTAGGAGATATTATTAAGATGATGGAAACTGGAGCAACCTATGATGTAGTTGGTTTATCAATTAACACTCCAAAAGAAAAAGAAATAAAGACTCTTGCTGCTGGGGAAGTAGGTTATTTATATGCATCGATTAAAAGTATTAGTGATGTTCACGTAGGAGATACTATAACACTTGAATCTAATCCAGCTAAAGAAAAACTTCCAGGATATAAACCCATGAAGCCTACTGTATATTGTGGACTATATCCAATAGAATCAAATAAATTTGAAGATTTAAGAGAAGCACTAAATAAATTAAAATTAAATGATGCAGCTTTAGTTTTTGAACCAGAAACATCAAAAGCACTAGGTTTTGGATTCCGTTGCGGCTTTTTAGGACTCCTTCATATGGAAATTATAGAAGAGCGAATTGAAAGAGAATTTGGCATCGATTTAATTGCTACATCTCCATCGGTTGTCTATGAAGTAGAATTAACTGATAAGACGAAAGTAATAATAGATTCTCCAACTAAAATGCCCAAAAGGGAATTAGTTAATAAAACTTATGAGCCATACGTAAAATGTAGTATATTTACGCCAAGTACATACATTGGTCCACTAATGGAATTATGCCAAGATAAACGTGGGACATTTATGAATATTGATTATATAGATACAGAACGTGTTACTATTAATTATGAATTACCTTTATCTGAAATAGTATATGATTTCTTTGATAAATTAAAATCTTATACGAAAGGATATGCTTCATTTGATTACGAAGTAATAGGGTATAAAGAATCTAATTTAGTTAAAATGGATATATTATTAAATGGTGAAGTAGTAGATGCCCTATCAGTAATAGTTCATAAAGACTTTGCTTATCAAAGAGGAAAAGTAGTATGTGAAAAATTAAAAGAAATAATTCCAAGACAATTATTTGAAGTTCCAATTCAAGCAGCTATTGGCCAACACGTAATTGCTAGAGAAACAGTAAGAGCTTTAAGAAAAGACGTTTTAGCAAAATGTTATGGTGGAGATGTAACAAGAAAGAAAAAATTATTAGAAAAACAAAAAGAAGGAAAGAAAAGAATGAAACAAATAGGTAGTGTAGAAGTACCGCAGGAAGCTTTTCTTTCAATTCTTTCTACAAAAGAATAATAAAAAAGGAAATAAAGAATGACAAAAAGTTGTTATATTCAAATTCCTTTTTGTAATAAAATATGCTCCTATTGTGACTTTTGTAAAATGTTTTATAATGAAGAATTAATCGATAAATATTTAGATGAATTAAAAGAAGAAATAACCCTATCTTACAATAATGAAGTATTAGATACTATTTATATAGGTGGTGGGACTCCTAGCTGTTTAAATATTAAACAATTAAATAAATTGTTTGATATTACTAATAAATTTAAATTAACTGATAATTATGAATTTACTATAGAATGCAATTTTGATAGTACTACTCATGAAAAACTAGATTTATTTAAAAAGAATGGAATCAATAGAATTAGTTTTGGCTTAGAAAGTATAAATAAAAATAATTTAAAAATATTAGATAGAACGATAGATAAAGATAAAGTAATAGATATTATTAACTATTGTCACAAAATTGGCCTTCATAATATAAATGTTGATTTAATGTATGCCATAAAAGAAGAAACTTTAGAAATATTAAAAAAAGATATTACTTTTATTAAATCTTTAAATATAACTCATATATCAACATATTCGTTAATATTAGAGAAAAACACTAAATTATATATAGAAGGCTATGAATATATAGATGAAGATTTAGATAGAGATATGTATGACTTAATATGCAAGGAATTAAAAGATTTTGATCATTATGAAATAAGTAATTTTGCTAAGAATAAAAAGTATCGTTCTAAGCATAATCTAACTTATTGGAAAAACTTAGAGTATTATGGTTTTGGTTTAGGATCTAGTGGTTATGAGGGAAATGTTCGCTATGAAAAAACAAGAAGCATAAATAAATACCTAAATCATGATTATATAAAGGACAATGGCATAGAATTTTTAACTATCAAAGATAAAATATATTATGAAATTATCTTAAATTTGAGAACTAAAGAAGGAATAAACTTAATAGAATTCAAAGAAAAGTATCATAACCCATTAGAGTATTATTATGATTATAAAAAATTACTTAATAATAAACACTTAATGAAAAATAATAATCACCTTTTTATTCCTAAAGATTTATATTACATCAGCAATAGTATTATTATAGAACTATTAGAAGGAGAAAAGAATGAATAATGAAGAACTGTTTAAAGAAGAACTAAAATTAATAAAGGATTTAGACCTAAGAGAATCATTACTAAAAATAATTAATATGCTACCAGCCTATTGGTTTGAAGTACCAGCATCATCAACTGGAAAATACCATCCAAAGTATGCTTTAGGATTAGGAGGACTACTCAGACATTCAAAAGCTGCAATGAGAATAGGATATGAACTATTAATGGACGATTGTATAGGAGAAAAATATACCAATCATGAAAAAGATCTAATGCTAATGGCCCTTTTAGTACATGACGGATTAAAGTCAGGTCTTCCTAAAGAAAGATATACAAGATTTGATCATCCAATTTTGATGGGAAAATTTATCATAGACAACCAAAAAGAATTTAATTTATCTGAAGAGGACGCCCAATTTATGAATGATGTTATTAAAACCCACATGGGTCCCTGGACTACAGATTATCAAGGAAACGAAGTTTTAGAAAGGCCTAAAACAAAGTATCAAAGTTTTGTTCATATGTGTGATAATCTAGCTAGTAAAAAGTTTTTACTAGTAGATTTTGATGAAAATAATAATATAGTAAAATAAAAATACACAGGAGGTTCGTATGAAAGAATATAGACAAATAATAGATAATATACCAGAATTCTTAGATATTTTTGATTTGGAACTTGATAAAGATAGTAAACAAGAAGAGAAAGAAGGAATTTATTACAACATTTTAAGAAACCAAGAAAAAGTAGGTAGAATAGGAATTCTTTATGATGGGACAAATTCAATAACTGCCAAATATGAAGATATAGAATTAGAGGCTCGATATATTTTTTTTCAAGATAAGATAGACTATATTATATTTAATATAAAAAAAGATGATGAAAAATATATGGGGAATCTACGGTTCTACGAAAATCGGATTTGTACCCCAGAAATACATATAGAAAGTGGAATAAAAAAATGTAAAATAATATTAAATAAAGGTTATAGAATGCTAGAATTTGAAGCAGAAAATATGAATCCAGGAATATATAAAGAAGAAGTAATGATACATGCTCTATATGGAATTAAACAAGATATTGAAGGACCAATATATAAATATACTGCATATACTGAGATAAAATCAGAACTTGCAAAATATGCAGAAATATCAAGTGCCAACAAATTTCAAATAACAGTTACTGAAACTAGTACTAAATCAGAATCAAGAGATATGTATTCTTATAATTTTCCAGAATATGCAAACTTTGACGAAAAAATGAGAATACTAGGAAAAAGATTAGCAGCAGTTAATCCAAAATACTATGAAACTATTTCCCAACTAAGAGAAGAACTAACAATAGGAAAAACTAAAATTTTAGATAAATTTATTAGTAAACTTTTTTCTAGCATTTCAAAAGAAACTTTAAAAGCCATTTTTGGATATGATACTTACTCGAATAATGATCAAAGAGAAACAGGAGCGAATCTCCAGAAACAGAAGAAGTAGACAAATACCACAAAAAAGTCCCATTAGTTCAAATACAACCTTGTTTTTAAAATGCATTTTTGATAATATGAGAATAGAGAGGATAGATATAATGCCAAAAAACAAAAGAGATGAAAAAAGTCAAAAAAAAGAACTAGGTAAAGTACTATTTTTAGCATTTATCCTAGTTATATTATTAGTAGGAATAAATTATATTGTTTTTCAAACAGATCTTTTAAAATCTCATGTTGATGATAAAACATTAAAATATATTTCATTTTATAATAAAGAAAAAACTGATTCTATCATCATAAAAAATATAAAAAAAATGACAAATAAAAAAGGAGAATCAACTAAAAATAAAAGTTCACTAGAACTAACTGTTATCGGTAAAAAAAATGAAAAATATGAAATTGTTTTATATGGCCAAATAGATAAATCAGCTGAAGAATTTATTAATGTATTTACTGAACATAAATTGAAAAAGAGAAAAAGTAATTTAAAAAAATTAAAAAATAGTAAAGATGGCGGAAAAATTATTTACCAAGGAAAGATTGATAATAATGATATCATTTTACGGATGTGGCTATCTAAGGAATATTCAAAAAAAATAAAAAACAATTTCTTTGAAGTTAAAATAAAATCAGGATGGGAGCAATAAAATGAATAATAAAGGAAAAATAATTGTTATAGAAGGAACAGATTGCTCAGGGAAAGAAACTCAAGCCAAAATGTTAGAGAGTAAATTAAAGAGCGAAGGAAAGAAATGTATCAGATTTAGTTTTCCAATGTATGATACTCCAACAGGAAAGATAATAGGGGACAATTACTTAGGAAAAAATGAATTAGGATATGTGTTATTTAAAGAAGGAGCTATAAATGTTGATCCTCATGTTGTCTGCTTATACTATGCAGCAGATAGAAAATATAATATGCCAAAAATAGCAGATTATTTAAAAAAAGATTACTATGTAATACTAGATCGCTATACTACTTCAAATCTTGCTCACCAAGGAAGTAAGATAAAAGATAAAGATGAAAGATTTAATATGTACCAATGGATTGATAAATTAGAATATTGGCTGCTACAACTACCAAAACCAGATAAGACTATTTTTTTACATGTACCTCATAATTATTCTATGGAGTTGATTAAGCAAAGGACACAATTGAATGAGAAAGAAAAGTCAAAGGAACACTTGCAAAGAGCAGAAGAGGCTTACCTCGAATTAGTAGAGTTGTACAATTGGGACAAGATAGAGTGTGTTAAAAATGAAAAATTGCGTAGTATAGAAGATATAAATGATGAAATTTTAAATATTATAAAACTAATGGACTAAAACAATGGAATTTACTTATAAGATAAACGATGTACCACAAAAAAAATCAAAAGAACGTATATACATAGGATTCTTAGATAAAAGAGATATTATTACGATGTTTTATGATTACTTTTTAACTTCTCAAATTGAACGTTATCTCAATTGGTTAGAACCTTTCGTTCAAAATATTGGTGATATTAGAGCCCAAATTATCAAAACAGATATAACAACCAAAGATTTAGATAACTTAGTCAATGCTGGTCACATAGGAGTTTATAAAAGCGTAGGAATAAATATTGAATTTGATGACGAAGACATTGTAATAGATGAAAATCAGTCGGATTATATTACACCGTTATTTGCATATATTGATGATAAGCAATTATTTGAAATGGATAATTTTCAAGAAGCCAAAAAAGACTTAGAAAATCTACAGAAGAAACAAAATTCTATAAGTCAAAGAATTAAC
>AUXO011994687.1_pt1 | contig 10811 bp, 4 predicted proteins | sample 768731 | NCBI WGS metagenome assembly AUXO01 (sample SAMN02715735, study PRJNA202380) | gut metagenome | biome: sheep rumen | host: Ovis aries | place: New Zealand: Palmerston North
AAAGGGAAAAGAAAAAAGAGCTTGTAATATAGAAAACAGGCTCTTTACTTTTGTTAAAAAAATTGATAGCATATATTTAACATTAGATAAAAAGAATATGTTAAAAGAGATAGTATATTTAGCGATTATAAATATCTAATCGTAAAGGAGAGATAAGTATATGTACAGGAAATTATTAAAAAAAATCATACTACTATTATTTGCGGTAATTATAGTTTCGTGTAGTAACTACAATAAAAGTTTTGCAGAGAACGAAATAAATGAGGATAATAACAGCGAATATGAGTATGAAAACAAAATAGAAAATGAAATGTTAGAATTTAATGATTTGAATATAGATAGTGAGGAGAAAAATAATACTTCAGATGAGATTGTAGAATTAGATAGTAATGAATATGTAATTGAATATGATAAAAAAATAATAAGTAAAGTATTGCCGAAGACAGAAATAAGTGTATTTAAATCAAATTTTAATGTATCAGAAGAAGATATTAAAGTATATCAAAATGAAATGTGTCAGCAAGAAATTACGCAAGGATATATTGGAACAGGAATGTGTGTAAAATATATAAAAGATAATACCAAATATAAGATAAGTGTATGTGGAGATATAAACAAAGATGGAGAAATATCTATATTAGAATTAAATAGAATAATAGACTATTATATTTCAAATGAAGAAGATGATGGATTTGATAATGTGCAAAAAATGGCATTAGATGTAATATGTGATAATGAATTAAATGTAGCTGATATAACAGCTATAATTAGATATTTAGCTTATGGAGAGCTAGATGTTACTAAAACAACTTATACCATAGAATATTATAAACAAAAAATTGAAACAGATGAGTATGAGTTAGTAGAAAGTAAAACAAAAATAGATTCTATTGGCGAAAAAGTTAGAGCAGAAATATTAACTTATGAGGGATTTACATTAACTGAAACAAGTGATACCAAACTTGAAGGAGAGATATATAAAGATGGAAGTTTAAAATTAAAACTATATTATAAAAGAAATATTAACACTGTACAAATAAAAAATGTTATTGGAGGAAATATCATAGTTAAAGATGCTCAATTAAATGAAAATCGAAATGAATTGATTAAATATGATGAAAAAATAAAACTAGGTATAGAGGTAGATAATGGCTATGCTTTTAATGGGTGGAAAATTAGCAATGAAGATGGAAAAGAAATAAGAATAAATCTTAATGATGAACAATTAAAACAATATAGTATAGAAATTAATATGCCAAATGAAAATATTATAATAGAACCAAAAATAATATTGGAAACATATAAAATTGATTATTATTTAAATGAAGGAGTTGTTTCGAAAAATAATCCAAACAATTATAATATATTGCAAGATAATTTTACATTAAAACAACCAACTAGAAATGGATATAGATTTAGAGGATGGACTGGAAGCAATGGAGATGAACCAGAAAAAGAACTAACAATAAAAAAAGGCACATCTGGAAATTTGTATTTTGTTGCCAATTGGGTATTGCATGTTAATGCACCAACTATAATTTGTGAAAATGAAAAATACACAAATAATAGCATAAATGTAACGATAGTATATCCAGAGATGGAAAATACAATAAATCAGTATAGAAAATATGGCGAGAACTGGATTACTATTGATAAGAACCCATGTAATTTAAGTATTGAAGATAATACTATAATATACGCAAGAACACTAAATCAACAAGGTGAAGTAACAGATACAGTGGAAAAAAGAATAACAAACATAGATAAAACTAAACCAGAAATAAAAAATATTTTTATAAATAAAAAAGGGTATACAAATCAAAACATAAAAATTACTGTATTAGCACAAGATAGGCAATCAGGAATTATAGGATATATGTTTTGCAATAATGAAAATATTGATGGAAATTCCGATAATTGGGAAAAAATAGAAACTACAACAGAAGAGATAACAAAAGATTTTATAATTGAAAACAATGGAACATATTATTTTTATGTAAAAGATTCAGCAGGAAATATAACAAAAGCAGAAGATGGAAAAATAGAAATAAGCACTATAGAAAGCACGAAGCCTATTATTAAAGCAGTGAAAGACAATCAAGCAGTGTGTAGAAGAACTAATATTCAGATTAATATTGACTATGAAGGTATTTCAAAATTGAGTGAAGATAATTCTTATCAGTATTATCTTTCAACAGAGAGTCAAAATTTAAAAGGTGGAACTTGGAAGGATTATGTACCTGGTGAAACATTTGAAGAAGGAGAAAATCTAACAGGAGAATATAATCTTTTTGTAAAAGAAGTAAAAGATGAACTTGGCAATACAAGTATACAGAATGGAACAAAGATTGGAAAATATCATGTATATTCAAATTTGATATTTGATAATACAGCTCCAAAAGTGATTTTTGAGAGTAATGGAAATAATCAATATCAAAAAGAACAAAAAACAAAAGTATATATAGAAGACATAGGACAAGCAGGAGTTAATACACAAAGTTTCAAATATTTGTGGACACAAAATAGTGAACAACCAAGTATAGAGGAGTTTAATCAACAATTTTCAAATGAAGATGAAATAAGGATATATAATCAAAATGGAATTTATTATTTATGGATTATGGTGGCAGATAATGTAGGAAATACAAGATTACAAAGAAGTGAAGCTTTTTATTTAGATAACCAAATTCCTTCTAATGAACAACCTTCTATTATAAATATTTCTCAGACAAGTATTAGTGTAGAAGTAAACCAAAAAGATGAAAAAAGTAAAATAGATACAAATAATATATATTTTGGAATAAGAGAAAGTAATCAACAAAATTTTAATTGGATAAAAAGTAATAGTAAAGTATTTATATTTAATAATTTAGATCCAGAAAAAAGATATGATATAAAAACTAAAGTAATAGATAATGCTGGAAATGGATATGTAGAATCAGAAATGGTAAGTAATATACAAGCAACTGTTTCAGATGATATATATATAATGCAAGCACCAACGACATGGACAAATGGAAATGTATCTTTAACAATTATGTATCCAAATGTAGAAGGAAGTGCAAAAAAACAATATAGTCTTAATAATCAAGATTGGATTGAAACAGAAAGCAATAAGGCTGAATTAAATATTGATCATAATACTATAATATATACAAGAATATTAGATCAGAATGAAGAAATAATACTAAATAAACAGTATGAAATAAATAATATCGATAAACAAAAAGCAATAGTTGAAATAGTAGATAATAATAATAATATATATGAAGTTAAGGATGAGAATACTCAATATTTACTTAATGTTAATTTATTGATAAAAGAAAATGAAAGTGGTATATTAAAAAAAGAATATGCATGGAGCGATAACAATGTAACGATACCAATTAAGTGGAGCATAATAAATGATTCAAATACTATAAGTACCAAAAAATCAGTTGGTGAATATTATTTATGGATTAGAGTAAAGGATAATGCACAAAATGAAACAGTAATAACATCAAATAAGTATATAATAAAAAATAAACAAAATTATGTTATAACATATGTAGCGCAAGATGCAACAGGTGTACCAAGTAGTCAAAAAAAATACATAAATGAAAGTATTAATTTAAGTACAAATATACCAAGTAAATTAGGATATGTATTTATTGGATGGTCTACAAATGAAAACGCAACAGAATGCGAATATAAACCTGGAGATAAGTTTGAAACAAATGCTAATACTATATTATATGCTTTATGGAAAAAAGCTATTTATAAGAATGGAAATAGTTATTATATTGATTTGTCAAAAGCAGTGAAAAATGCAAAAAGTAATAATGTAATTACTGTATTAGAAAGCGCTACGGATGATTCTGAAATAATAATAGATAATAACATTACGATAGATTTAAATGGTAAAAGTATTGATATTTCTAAAACAATGAATATAAATGAAAATTGTACCTTAAATATAAATGGTACTGGAAATATAACAACTTCGAAAGGAATTATTTTAATTGAAAACAAAGGTGTATTAAATTTAGTAGGAAATATCAATTTAAGTAGTACAAGCAAAGAAAGTGAGTATACTGTAAGCAATATAGGAACATGTAATATTGCCAATATCGGAAAAATATCAAATATAAATAAAACTATTGGAAATGCAGGGAGTTTAGTAATAAAAAGTGGTATAATAGAATCAAAAGACCAAATGGCAATTTTAAATGTAGGCAATGTCAAAATTAATGGTGGAACAATTTCAAGCGTGAATAATGTTGCAATTCAAAATGGAATAAACGGAATAATTGAAATGCATAAAGGAACGATTACAGGAGAAACAGGGATTGTACATGACTCAACACAAGAACTAAAGATACTAGGTGGAACAATAACAGGAACAAAACAAGGAATAAGAACTTTATTAATAAAAAGCGGAAATATTATTTTAGGTAAATCAACTGAAACATCGATAAATAAGAATCCTAATGTTACAGGACAAGAGTATGGAATACAGACATTAAATAATGATGTAGAGATTATTTTATACAATGGAGTAATAAGAGGAAAGAAAGAAAAAGGTTATGTTGGAAATATAAAATGTAGACAGAATTATGAGATTATGAATATAAAATCAGGAGAGTTTTTAGAGACAAGTTTAATAACTCAACTTGAAAAAAATTATAGCATTGGAGATAATAAGTATGTATCTTTAGATGAAGCTGTAAAAAATGCAAAAACTGGTGATACAATAAAGTTAATTAGAGATGTTAATGATATTTATAATGTTACAATAGATAAGAACCTTATAATAGATACAAATAGTTATTCTTTAGCAAGAACAATGCCTATTAATATAAATGAGAATGCAACTGTTATTATACAAGGAAAAGGTAATTTAATAATGAGAGGACCAAATCATTCAATTATAAATAGAGGTATATTAAAAATAACACATCAAGGAATAATTAGAAATGAAAATACAGGTGCATATGCTACGATTAATAATTATGGAACTATAGAAAAAACAGGAACAGGTATTATAGATAATCTTGGAAAGATAGAAACAATATTAAATTCGGGAAATATGTTGATAAATGCTGGTAAAATAACAGCAAAAAATAGTAATACTATAAGAAATAACAAAAACAATGCTAAGTTAGAGATGAATGGTGGATTAATAGAAAATACAAGTGAAACATATTATGCAATACATGATTCAAATATATCAGGAATTATTAATATAAAAGGAGGTAATGTTACATCAAATTATAAAACAATATACAACGAAAAAGGTAAAATAAATATCTCAGGTGGAAATATTCGAGCTAACTATTATGCAATAAGACAATGTGGAGAAGGAAATATAAACATTACAGGGGGGATTATAGAAGCAATAGCTAAAAGCAATGCATGTGGAATAATTATAGAAAATTCAAAAAATACTACTAAAATAACAGGGGGAACAGTAAGAGGAACAGATTATGGTATTTGCGATATAGCTTCAAGTAGTGTAATTATAGGAACAAATAGTGGAACGATAAATCAAACTAATCCAGTAATATTAGGTGGAAGATGTAGTTTACATATGCCAAGTGCAACTACAAAATTCTATTTATATGGAGGAGTTTTGAAGGGCAAAATAACACCTGGATATTATGGACAAGCCGTTTGTAGAAGTGGATATTCAGCTGTAACAGGATATAGTGAAGGATATTTTACTACTACTCAAGGAAGTGCAACATTTTCTATTAATACTGTACCTGTATCGTATGCTATAGACTTGACTTCAGCATTAGCGAATGCAAAATCAGGCTCTACTATTACTATGTTAAAGAATAATACAATAAACAAAGCAACTACTATTAATAAAAATATAACTTTAAACACAAATGGAAAGACTATGTTAAGTCAACAAACAATTACAATTGCTAAAGGAATTACAACTACAATTTCAGGAAGTGGTGTTATAACATCAAATGTAGCTTCTAAAAATTTAATTGTTAATCTAGGAACATTAAAAATAACACATATAGGAACTATTAGTAGAACAAATGACAATAACGATAGTAACTATGTTATTGTAAATTATGGAACTATAAATAAAACAGGAAAAGGAATCATAAAAGCTAATAATAGAGGAATATACAATACTGGATCATTTATAATGTCAGCGGGAACAATTTTAGTAGATGAAATTGTAGCTATAAATAATACAAATAATGGTACTACAAATTTAAATGGAGGAACAATAGAATCTAAATATAGTAGTGCAATTTACAATAATTCTTCTAAAATGTTGATTGTAAATGGTGCAACTATAAAAGCAATTGGTAAATATAATTCTGATGCAGCAATAAAAAATATGTCTAATGGAAGTGTAAAACTGAAAAAAGGAATAATACAAGGATATTATTGTTCAATAAGTAATGAATCTACAGGGAAGGTTTATATAGAAGGAGGAACAGTGTCTGTATTAGATTGGAATAGAACTGCAGTAATTGAAAATAATAAGACAGGGGAAATAAATATTAGTGGAGGAACACTGAAGGGGAATTCGTCTAAGATTATAAATAAACAAAAAGGTATTGTTAATATAAATGGTGGAGTTTTGCAAGGAGAAGATAAACATGCAAATCAAGAAATAGTAAACAATGGTCAAGGAACTATAAACTTTAAGAAAGGAACTATAAAAACATGTGGAACAGGAATAAAAAATGAATCTAATGGAACTATAAAAATGACAGGAGGAACTATAACAACTATTGGTATGGGATATATTGAAGGAATAGATAATGGTACAAAAGGAAATTTTGTTATGACAGGAGGAATTATGAACATCAGTGGTCAAGGATGTGCAATAAGTGGTGTAGGAACTGGTTCAATAACTATTTCTGGAGGAAAAATTAATGCATATAGAGTAATTATTACAGTTAATGAAAAAATAAAAATTAGTGGAGGAACTTTGATATCTAAAGATGTAGCTATAGAAAACAATGGGTCAACTACATATAATTCAGGAAAGGGAACACTAACTATAACCGGAGGAAAGATTATGAGTACAGGATATAATTTGGAAGATAGTTGTGAAGCAATTCATTATATAGGGGAAAAAATTATAGTTACAGGTGGAACAATAAGGGGATTTAAAGGAAAAAATAATGGTACATATTCAGGTAGAACAGATATGATTATAAGTAATAATTATAGTATAAGTAATCTTAAATATTCAAAGACAAAAAATGTAACTGTTACTTATAACGGAAAAAAAATAACGGCAATAACTTTTAAATAAGGAAAGATAGGAAATATGAAAAAAATTAAAATATTAATTGTATTATCAATAATAAGTATAATTATACAAACACAAGTCTTAGCATCTAGTTTTGAATTAGATGCTGAGACAGATAATAATATGATAAAGAAAGGTGAAAAATTTTCAATATATTTAGAAATAACAAATATACAATCTACAACCGGAATAAACGCTATACAAGGTAATATTGAATATGACCATAACATTTTAGAATTTGTGAGAGTAGAAAATTTAAATAATTGGACTATTAATTATAATGATAATAACAATGGGAAATTTTTAGCAATATTATTGTCAAAAGGTGAAAAAGAAAATCGAAAAGTAGGAAAATTGTTTTTTAAATTAAAACAAAATGTTAAAGATAATACAACAAGTATTAAAATAAAGAATTTGAAATCAAGTGATTCAAGTGAAATAATATGCGCAGCAGACAAAGAAATAATTATAAATTTAGAAGATATGCAAAATTTAGAACAAAAAGAACGAACAAGCAATAATATAAAAAAAGAAGATAATATAGATAGAAATAATAATTGTATAGTAACAATTAGTACAGTGTGTATAATAATCGGATTAATATCAATAGGATTATATGTAACTATAAAGTTAAGAAGGAAACAGGGATAAAAGATGATTATTATTTAGTATTTTTAACTGTTTCCATAGGAAGGAATGATATAAATAATGAAAAGCATAAAAAGAATAATATGTTTATTAATAATTTTTGTTCTTATATCAATAACAAAAATATATGCAGCTAACTTTAATATAAGCTCGAGTATAACAGAAAAAAAATTATATCCAGGAGAAGAATTTGATACTTTTTTAAGACTGGAAAATATCAGTTCTCAAAACAGTATTCATGGAATACAAGGAAAATTAGCATATGATGAAACAGCAATAGAATCTATTAGCTTTGAGGGTATGAATAATTGGAGTGTTACATATAATTCGGAAGATAATAATGAATATAAAGGTACATTTGTATTAGTTAATCTTACAGAAAGTGTAACAACTGAACAAAATATTGCCAAAATACATATAAAGATGAAACAGAATGTTTCATTTGAAGATTCAAAAATCAATATAATTGATATACAAACAAGTAATGGATCAGAAAAAATAATCTCTGAAGATATAGGAATAAATATACAAATAATGGAAAAAGAAATTGATAATACTAAAAATTCCAATAATAGTACTATTAATAATAATAATTACAGTACTAATATTGATAAATATAACAACAATAGTAATAATAGCAATAAGAAAGATGATAAAGATTATAATATAAGCATTAATAATAGTAGCAATAAAAAAGATGATAATAGAGAAAATAATAAAAAAATATATAATAAACAAAAGAAAAATATGCCAAAACTAGGTGCTGAAAATAACATTATATTTATAATTTTGATTTTCTCTGTAATTTCTTTAATATTATTTGTAAAATATAAAAAATACGAAAAAGTTACATAGCATTTAAACTATGTAACTTTTTACGTTATAATTTTTTTGATTAATTTTATATATCTTTATGTTTATAAAATTTTATAAAAGAAACTACTGAAATTGTGATAACTACAAATAGTATTCCATAAAATGCTGTTGAAGTTCCAGTATAAGGTAATTTTGTAGATTCAGATTTTGAACTTGTTTTTTTTGTGCTAGATTCATCGGAAGTAGATTCTTTTTTAGAAGATGAACTAGAATTTTTAGAAGAACTAGAATCACTTGTAGATGAAGAACTAGAATCACTTGTAGATGAAGAACTAGAATCACCTGTAGAAGATGAGCTAGAATCACTTGTAGAAGATGAATCTGAATTATCTGTAGATGAAGAACTAGAATCATTTGTAGAAGTATTATTAGATGCAGCTTTTATAGATACAGAAATTGTTTTATTTTGAGAACTAGCTGATGAGTTACCATCGCTTGATTCTAGATTAGAAAATGTAACATTTCCTGATCCTGTTGCAGAAGATTTGACTTTTAATTTTATAGTTCCAATTGTAGTTGTTGTACCTGAATTAGCTTTACAAATGTAAGCAAAAGCACCTGTATCAGTTTTTATATCTGCAGATGCAGAAGGTTCTATGCTAGATTCAGTTATTGTTTCAAAAAAATTAGTGTCATATGTTATTGTTCCGCCAACAGCTGTAATTTGATTATCTTCAGCATTAGCAATATCTTTTATTGTAAGAGTAAATGTTACTTCATCTCCTGTAGATACTTCAGTTTTGTCTGCTGTAACATCAATATTAGCAACTAAATCAGCTGCATAAATTGTATTAGATATTGCAAATACTCCAAATATAATAATCAAAAAAGATAATAATAATTTTTTAAAGTTCATTTTATTTTTCCCCCTCGTTTTTTTATTCTAACCATATTTTAAAATTTTTATAATTATTTGTCAATACATATAAAAAAAAAATAAAAATAGTTGAAAAAAATAAAAATATGTTGTAAAATGCAAAAGTAAACAAAATGATCTTGTGCAGATAATTGATTTTAATAATAAATATATAAACACAAGAAAAAATGAGAGGAGAATAAGTATGGCAAAGCACATGGTAAAAAATGCAAGAAAACAAAGAAGAAAAATAAGGAGTAGAATAACAACAATAATACTTTCTATAATTTTGATAGGAATAATATGTTTTGGATTTTTATTATATGGACCATTTGGTGGATTTAGAGAATATTTAATAACTGTAGGAATGACATCAATGACTCACCAATGGATTCCAAAGTTATTTTATAGTGATGAAACTATTGCAAAAGTTATGGAAAACAATAGGGTTGATGAAATAAAAGAAGATACAAACACATGGGAAATTAAGAAGGAAGAAAATACAAATATACAAGAAAAACAATATGCAAATGAATATGAGAAACAAATTTTGGCGCCAAATTTAGATGCTTCTAAATATGATATATATAAAGATGATAAAGACTATAGAATAATAAACATTAAAGGAAAAGGGTATTCGGGATTTTTAGCAGTTATATATGATGCTTCAAAAATCAGAACACTAGTTACAAGCAAGCTTGGTGTTACAGGACAATATTTAACAACAATGGCAAAAAACAATAATGCAAAACTTGCAATTAATGGTGGGAAATTTTATGATCCAAAATATAGCAGTAATGGAGCAACACCTAGAGGATTAACTTATGTTAATGGCAAATGTGTTACTTCATATAAATATACAAGTACAGGTGGAATTATAGGTTTTAATAAAGATGATGTTTTAGTATTATCTTCAACATGTACAAAAGCAAATGCAGAAAGACTAAATATTAGGGATTGCGTAACTTGTGGACCATTTTTAATTGTTAATGGAAAAGCCTCAACAGTTGTAGGTAATGGTGGTTGGGGAGTGGCACCGCGTACTGCAATCGGACAAAGAAGAGATGGAGTTGTATTATGGCTTGTATTAGATGGAAGAGCAATTGGAAGACAAGGTGCAGATATGGATGATTTAATAGAAATAATGCAACGTTATGG
>AUXO013659302.1_pt1 | contig 10810 bp, 8 predicted proteins | sample 768731 | NCBI WGS metagenome assembly AUXO01 (sample SAMN02715735, study PRJNA202380) | gut metagenome | biome: sheep rumen | host: Ovis aries | place: New Zealand: Palmerston North
TAATTTCAATCATAATTTATTTTTTTGTTTGATAGTATTTTGTAATGTCTTTCCATTTATCCTCACCGACGTGCTTAAACATCTTCTGATTTGTTGTCGGTGAATTAAGGGGACCCAAGTCTTTTATATATGGTCCGGTCTTAATATAGTCAAACTCTTGCAACTCATTCAACGGCAAGTTTTCGTTTCCGGAAAACAAGGCGACTTTCATTCCCTCATATTTTTCTTTTATATACTTTGCATATTTTTTCATCTCAATCCAACTGGAGGAACTTCCGTGACCCATGAAACAAATGCAAGAAATGCCTTTATTTTTACTCAAAAGTTTGTCGATGGACACTTCATCCAATTCATCACCAATATCGTCCCACAAGTGCTTGGAATGACATTCTGGGCAGTGAAAAGGACAGTTGGATATATTGACACATAAGGTTATCTCATCAGGTATTTCTTCAAACACCACTTGTGTATCTACGTATTTCATATTAAAAATATAACAAAAAAGGGAAAGAAATTTCTTTCCCTTTTTTTTATTTATTCTATACTTTTATTATAATATCTCATACTTTCCTCAACCTGTCTTGGTTCGGCAAAACTTTTGACACGTTTCAGATAACCGATGATTCTTGTGAGTTTATCAATATCAGTGCTTCCACAGTGTGGACATTTGTCGAGGTCGTGTTTAGAAATATATCCACACTTGTTGCAAGCCGTATTTCTTACATTGTAAGTGAAGTAGTTGCATCCAACGGAAGCAGCATATTTCAACAACTTACGGTTCTGCTCTTTCGAAAGGTGTTCGGCGAGATTGATATGACAAGCGGAACCACCATCGAGGTACTGAACATAATCCTTTCCGTGAAGTCTCATCTTTTCTAGAACACTCAACGACTCATCTTCCGGATTGAAGAAATATGATGAGTACATAATGTGCTTTTCACTCACAAAGTAACCGTCTTTCTTATCCCAATTGTAGTTCTTGTTTGAAAGATTCTCACCGGGAACAAACTCAGTGTTGAACATACAGTCACGAGTCTTGTCTTTCTTGTTTGCAATATTGATTGTCTCGAGAATTATATTCACAAATTCCCCGTATTCATCATTGTCTGTACATTCAATTCCAAGGAACTCGGCAGCATCTGTCAAACCATTTACACCGACGGTGAGATATTGCTTTCTCATGTTGATGAAACCGGCACGGTAGACATCGAGCATATTTGCTTCATAGAAGTCTTTGATGATTGAGTTGAAAGCGGTCTGATACTTATGGACATTCTCTGTACACTCTGTGATATTTTCCTTAATTTTTTCAATGATACGGTCTCTCAAATCCTTATTTTGTTTATTTAAAAAGAATTGATTACCAAGTTCAAACTTATCACCATTCTCTTCAAAAAATTCAATTATTGAGTTTTGAATAATTCTATTTAAATTAATAGTCATAACTGATTTAGAACCAGTTGCAACCGAAGCAGTACCCATAGAGAATTGGTGTGTATTGTGATTGTGTTCATCATCTTCATTGTCTTTCAATGAGTTTCGAAGTCGGCAACAGCTTGACAATGAATCTGGTGAGTCAGAAAGATATGTGAAAAATGAATGACCATCTGCATACATTTCTGCTGTGAAGTCTGCATATTCCTCATCGACCAAATCATTTCCATCTGTGAGGCAAGCCATTGTCTCGACTGGGAATGTGAGAACATATTTTGTTCTTTCTTGATTAAACCATTTCATAAATTTCTTCTGTAACCAAGAAAGGGTTTCCCATTTTGGTGCAGTTCCGTCTGGGAATCTGAAGTCACCGAACACACCTTCAAAATATCCTTTGTCAAAATATCCGACGTTCCAAAAAACAGTCTGGTACCCACGGTTACCAGCGGGCATATTCATCGAATGAACGACTTGTTGGAAACCATTTTCAATTACTTGTTCAAGTGTTCTGCCTTTTGTGTTAAATTCTACTTTATCATTAAGATGTAAAAGGTAATCATCTCCATAGTCTTTTCTTACGAAATAGTCAAAATACATTAAAAATTCTGGGGTGGCTACAGCACCAGCGAACTGACTCGATACAGAATAAACGAGATTGATAAATTCACCACAGAATGATTTCAAGTCTGTTGGTGCTGTCGATTGTCCACCGAGTCCGGTCAATCCGTCTACTAGGAAAGGATACATTGTAATGGCGACACAATTGTGAACAAGAATATTGTTGCATGAGAATGTTCTTGTGTCTGTTGTTATATCGTATATAAAATCATTCAATCCCAAGAATGAATCTTCGTCGTTTATCTTTTCTACGGATGTTATTGTTGTCTCACCACTTTTCTTGTATTTCAAAGATGTTTCGGAAATCCTTACGTTTTTGAGTTTTTCACACAATTCTAATTTTACAGAATCGTTTCTTACAGATGCATTAACACCCCATAAAGTATATCTTGTTTTATACGAACCATTGTTTCCGAAAGGAAGTCTTTGTATGGTGTTTCCGACACCGTATCCGAAATGTCTGAGTAAAGAAGTTGTCTGTACTATTGCCGACCTTGATGAAAGTCTTATTGATAGTTGACAATCGTTTATAGTACCATCCGAATCAATTAGACCGGAAACAACACCTTTTGCAAAATTTTCATTGAGTTCAAATATATTTGCTGGAAGAGTCTTGTTTTCAGATTTATCTTGTATCATAAAATATTCGTCTAGAATCCACCAAACAATATCGTTAGAAATTGTCAATGTATAACAATTTGTCTTATCTCTTTTATATCTTATAATTCCAGCAACTCCTAGAGATTCAAAAAGTATGTCGTTTAATTTTTCCAATGTTTCACGGTTCTTTTGTGTAATTACTATTGAACCATTGTTTTTTGAATTGTTGAAATTTCCGTCACCAACAAAGAAACCGACAAAATAACCGAACTTTTCATCAAGGTTCAAATACCTTTTGAAAACATTATGTGAATATGTCATGCAATATTTTTCCGTAAAATGTTCGATATTAGGACATACGGAAAGGTCTAAAACGGATGCTCCATCAAAAACTATAGATTCGTCTGTCTTGAATTGTGCCATTCCTTCGGAGTGTATGGCCTCAACCGTATCGTTAACATCATCTTTATTAATAATCATAGGATGGTTGTCAGTAACAACAACATCCTCTCCGAAAGCGGTTTTTACTCTAACGAGGTCTCTTTTTCTCTCCTTTTTGGTGATGACACTTACTTTTGTAAATACATTTCCTTTGTCTTTAACGTATAAATTTTCCGGTATTTTTTGGTATACGTTATCGATTTCGTTAACAAGAACGCTTTCTTCTTCTACTATATTCCATAAAAGGTCAAATGGAACAAATAGATGTCTTTCACCATATTTCACCTCAACAACTTCTTTTGATGAATACGTATAAGGCATTCCTGGAATTGCCGTCTCGTCATGTTTATAAATTCTATGAGTTTCAAGGTCATAGATGTATCTATCAGCAAGTTTCTTACTGTACATCATCTTGATACGGTCATAAAGGAGGTATCTGTTCTCTTTGATGTTTTCTTCTTTATAGAGTTCTGTACCCATCGTGACAACGTTTTTGTTTGACACGTTGGCGTTAGCATCAAATTTAGAACCGGTTGCAGCGTTACTCGCTTCAATATAATTCTTGATGAAGTCGGATTTTTTCTTTTTGAAATTAATGTCACTGTTGATAGTGTCGTATTTCTTCATATACTCACGAGCAACTTTCTTATTAACACTCATCAATGCATTTTCAACAAGTCTTCTAATTTCTGAACTTGTCATATTTTCATATACAAACAAATTGTCGGCAATGTTTTTTATCAAACTTTCATCGACTTCCTCACCAATCGACTCATATGCACAAGTTATACCATGTATAATCTTGTCTTTGCTGTACTCTTCAAGAGACCCATCCGTTTTTCTTATATTCATACTGTGTTATTTTATTTTATTTTTTTAATTCTTGAATATTATTTATAAATTCAGAAACTTCTTTTTCAGAATGCAAACATATTGTATAACAGTTGAAATCTTCAAAGTCTATTTCGTCTGCACTTATTCTTCTTTCAACTGTGTCATCAATATTTCCGCCATTATATCTATTTGATAATCTTTTAATTCTGATTTCTTTTGGAATATCTAGATATATTATTTTACAGAAATCCAATAAGTTCGGATAATTATATTTTAATTCATTTATGTTAGACACACTAACTACGGCGACATCACATTCCTCAAAGTCTTTTTTTACAAAACCATACCACCACGTTTTGAAATTTTTAACAGATAAAAATTTCATTTCAAGTATCATTTTTCCCATAAGTTTTTGTGATATGAAATGGTACTCAGTTCCGTTTTCTGTAGGTCTCATAGGTCTTGTGGTATATTGTATAAGTGGTTTGTATCCTTTTTCAACAAACCTGTCCTGCAACCAGTCTTTTCCTGAGCCTCCTGGTCCAACAATAAGATATTTATACCTCTTTTCTGCCATGTTTAAAATTGTATATTTTTTTCAGAAAATCGTCTGATATACTTTCGTCTATTTCTTTGATTTTTTTTATAAAATCATCTTCTTCTGTATTTTGCATGTCTATGTCAATAAAATCCCCATCAGAAAGAAATAGTCTTATATTGTTATTTATATCAAACTTTATTCCTTTTATTTTACCGTTTGTACTCTTTAATATAAACATAATATTATAAAAATAACAAAAGTCTCACAAAATTAATTGTGAGACTTCTTTTAAAATGAAAACAAAAAAAAATTAAAGACCGAATATTTTTACAACCAACCAAAGTAGTCCTACGAACAAACCAGCTTCGAGCAAAAAGGCGAGCACTCCTCCAAAAAGAGCAAACGGAAGAGTCAATATATCCCAAACCCAAGCAAGGATGTCAAGTAGGACTGGACCGAAAAACTTTATCACAATGATAAGTAATACTATAGATATGATGATTGTTGTTATCATAGTTCTACTTCGACTAATTCTTTTGATGATATTATTTCTATAAATCTATTTTTCAAAAACGACCGAAATTCTTTTTTGTCGATGTCGAAATACGAAATGTTGTTTTCGTTTGTTTTACGAGGTTTGTGACTGAAGATATATTCTCCATTTTCCTCACCTATCAAATTTATTTTGTTTGCAGACAAATATTCTTCAATACTCGAGTACTTCATTGCAACTATTGTATCTACTGCTTGTTTTTCAATTCTAAATTCAGATGGTTCTTTTTCATCACCATCATCACCTTTAAAATGAGAGATTATTTTTTTATTCAAAGTTCCGTTTGCAACTCTCTCTTCTCCGTCACTTTTAGTGTATTTGAATGTGACTATACCGTCTTTTAGTAATTCTATGAGTTTTTTAAAATCTTGCATAATTCATTTTTTTAAAAAGATACTATTTTTTATCAAATAAAGAAAGAATACACATAAATAAAATAATAAAAGTAATAAAATAAAAAAGATATGTATATAAAAAATTTTGAAAGTTATATACTCAATGAGGGTATTGAAGATGCTGGTGCAAATGCAATAAACAAAGCATTTATGAGCAGGCCCCCAATTGATATGGGAAATGGGGAACTCGTAAAACGTGAAGAAATAGTAAAAACTGTTAGAAATGCTATAGCGTTTTTATCATTCAGCTGGGGTTCTTTTTTTAAATTTGTGAAAAATTTCACTATTGTTTATATACTAGATTGTTCCGATTGTCAAACGATGGCAGTTGATGATAAAATGAATATATATATTGATGCAAGATTTATCTGGATAGGTTTGAAACACGACCCAAACCTTGTGGGTGCAGTACTTATGCATGAAATATTCCATGTTGTATATAACCATATAGAAAGAGGTCAAAGATGGCTTGTTTCACAAAATAAACAATTGAACCCAGAAACAAACCATGATAATAACCTTGCAGCAGATGTTGAGGTTAATGTATCTTTGGTTAGAAAAGGTATAATTAAAAAAGATACATTAAAGAACGAGATACGTGGATTATATTTGGATAAATTAGAGAATAATGTCCCTCCAATGGAAACTATTCTTGAAGATGAAAAATTGATGAATGAACTCAGAAAGATGCATCCGTTTAAAAATAATACACAAGAGAAAAAGAATAATAAAGAAAAAATCACAACAACAAGTGAATTTGATGATGCTTATGTAGAAATGAAAAATAAGATAACAGACCTTGTTAACAAATATGGTCCAGAGAAAGCAATTGAAAAACTTAGGGAAATCGGTGCAGTGGAAGGAATCAATCCTAAACCATCAGAAGATTTTAATCCGGATGATGTTTTTGCTCTCAATTTTCTCACGATAAAATCATTTGATGAGTTCATTAACGAATCAAATAGTAATGGGTATTCTACAAAAATGGATGGATACAGGGCAGCAATAGAAAAAGCAATGCAAGAAATAATGTCTGCAATAAATGATGGTGGTATATCAAATGATGAAAAAAATAATAACAATTCTCCAAGCATTAAATCGAATATTGACCAAAGTAAATTGAAACCGATGAATCTTCCAAAAAAGGAAAACTCAAAAGATAATAATTCTAAATCTGGTTCTGATTCTGGTCTTCCTAGTAATGTAAAACAAGATTCGAGTGATAAACAAGATTCAAAAAATAAAGATGAACAAAAAGGACAAGATTCACAAAATGGACAAGGTGGAAATAAAGGTGATTCTGGAGACAATGTTTTTTCAAATACGAAAAAAACAGATGGAAATGTTGATATATCATATGGTGAAGAGAAAGACGGTATAGGAAAAACTGGTACTTTTATTGATTCTGAAAAATCGGATAAATTGAGTGATTCACTTAGAAAGACGTATGGTGAAAATTTAGATGAAGTTTTAAAAGAACTTAAAAAGAACTCGATAATTAATACAAGAGAAAAAGTGGAAAAAGCTAGAAAAGATTTATATAATTCACTTGGAAGTAATGATGTTATAAAACAAATTTGGGACGAAGCAAAAAAGAGTGAGAGTAAGTTTAAAGCGATGTGGAAAAAGGTATTGAAAAGATTTTTATCAAGGGCCACTAGAAATGCCGGTAGAGATGTTAAGAATATGAATGATACTAGATGGTTTGAAAGAAGACATATGACTATAAAAACAATGGCTTCATACCATCCAACTATTGCAAACGATGTTCAGGACATAAATGTCTATATCGATGTATCTGGTTCTGTAAAGGATGCCGAATTACTTTTACAACTTTTTGCTCAATCATTGGTTACATTCTTAAAAGAATACAATTACTCTGGAATAAATATCATTCCTTGGGCAAGTGAGTCAACTGGAATACATAGAGTGGAATCAATAAAATCTGGAAGTTCAAAGAAAGCTACAGATGAGATATTAAAACACATAAACGATGGTATTGGTCAATGTGGAGGTGGTACAGATTTAAATGTATGTATTGATGAAATTGTGGAAACAACATTTCAATATAAAAAAAGAAAACAAAAAGATGATGTGCATATTATTATATCCGACGGACAGACCTTTGGAGAAGAGAATGGTGTTGAAAATAAAATTATGAAAAAGGTAATGAAAGAGGATGGTAATACAGTATCATCAGAAAAATTAGCAGAAAAAGTTGTTAAAAATTGTATCTGGATGATTTATGACAATGATTCAACTTCTTGGGATAATGCTATACAAAATGGTGAACTAGTGAAGATTTCTAGTAAAAATGTTATACCAGATTAAAAACATAAATAATATATAATAAAAATATAATTATAATATAATATGAATAAATTAAATAATTTATTAACACGAGAAGAATATATTAAAAGTGTCAATGAAGGAAAAATAGGTAACTTTTTGAGAAAAGGTGTTAACAAAATTAAAGAGATTTTTTCTTTATTTGCAAAGAAAATTAAAAATTTAATTGTTTTGTTTGATACAAACGGAAATATTCTTCCAGTTATGACACCACAAGCAATTGGAGACCATTTTGCAAGTGGAAATGGTGATATAGAATTTTGTGGTACGGTAGATATGAATAAAGAAATACAAGCACTTGGTGGTAAAGGTTGTGAAACTAAACCGAAGCCTGTGGTAGAAAAAGATGACGATTCTCCTAATGGTGTATTTGCTTATTATGATTGGACTGAAAAGGATTATCCAAACTCGACTCTTTATAGAAATCTACAATCTCTTCGACAAAAACTTGAAGAATCGAGAAGCACATTTTTGTCAAAAGAAGATTTGTTGAATGAGAGAATGGACACAAAAGATAGAGCACCATATTTGAGAAAAAATATTGAGGGCATGAAGAATAAGGTAACATCAATGAATGTAGAGAAATTTAAAAAAGCACTCAATGAAAGAATTAAAAAATATTGTTCAGATGAACAATATGAAGATGATGATGATGAATTTTTCAAAAATGCTGGTGATACTAGACCAAACAACTTTATTGTTTTTGGTGCTCCAGGTATAGGTAAATCAACAATTCCACTGTCTGTTGTCGAAGAATATAATGAGGGTAAATCAACCAAAGATAGAATTTCTTTGATTAAAGTCAACTGTGCAAACGTAAAACCTGGTGACCTTCTTATGCCTAACTTCCCAACACCAAAAGATATTTTGGATTATCTCGACACAAATGAAACTGAGTTTGAAAATTTATCTTTTTTGGATAAATATAGTGAAGAGGAAAAAAAAGAATTGAAAAAGAAACTTGAAAAATCCGGTCAATTCACTGCAAGTAATGCTCCAGCACCTTGGGTGCCTTGTTATAAATACACAAATGATGAAAGATTGAATGACATATTGGATGAAGCCGCCAATGGTGGAAGATTGTCCACAGGAAAGAAAATTTGGAGAATAAATAGTGTTAACGGAAAAAGAAAAAAAGTTGATGAGATATATCAAACCGGTTCTGGTGGTATAATTCTTCTTGATGAGTACCTTAGAGCACCAAAAGAAGTCTTCGATGAATTACTTAACTTTCTATTGGATAGAGAGGTTTCTGGTTGGAGACTTGGTTCAAAATGGTTTATTGTAGCTTGTTCAAATAGACCTGTAGATGATGGTATAGTTGATGAAGTGTGGGGTTCATGGTATGGTGCTCAACAAGACCGTTTTGCTGAATTTTGGCATCTTGACCCAAACCCAGAACAGTGGAAAAATTGGGCTCTTAAAAAAGGTTTTGATGAAACACTTTTAAGATTCATCTTTGAAGAATCATCAAAAACTTCCGATGGTGAATACCCTAGATGGCATAGTGTTATTCAAGGAACGGCAGCAAAAGATGATGATAATAAACAAATAACACCACGTAACTGGATGGCAATCCATAATAAATTTGTTGAATTTTGGAAAGAACATAGACATGAAGAAAGATTTAAAGACGGATACTCTATTTCAAATATGGATTTTGATGAAATAGAAGAACTTCTCGAAGGTGTAACTGACGAATCGTTCAGGTCTGAGATAATCAACTGGCTTAAAGACCATTGTGGTGCATTGAGTCTTGATAAAATTTTGGAAGACCCAATAAACACAATCATGCCTATAAGCAGTAGAACCAATGAGGCAACAATTTTGACAACTCTCACCGATGACATTAAATTCAGACACAGTAAGAAAGCTTTCACAGATGAAGAATTTTCAAACGTGATGATTTGGCTTGGAAAGAACTATGCTAAACACTTCAATATTGTTGCAACTAGTTTTGCAAACCACTTCAAATATATGTTTGATGGAAAGATTGGTTTCTGGGATTTCCATAAATCAGGACTTCTCTTTATGGCTGCTTTCCCAGAACCAGACTATATGGAAGTTGTTAATTATCCTGGTCTTAAAGAAGCACTTTCTGACGAGAATCATGCAAAAGGATACACTGATTTCTTTATCGACAAGAATGATGAAAATTCCTTACTAGATACTGTGAAGGATTTTGCAAAACAATACTTCCCATGGAATATCAAGAATGATGAACTTCTTTCAATCTATGAGGTTGGTATATTACCAGATGATGAAGATAAATCCAAAGAAAAAGAAGAGACTGAATAGTAATATAAAAATCAAAAAAAGGAGATGATTAAAATCATCTCCTTTTTTTTATATCATAACTATATCAAGTTCATCATTAGAAAAACACTCATCAATCAATTCTTGGTTCAATAATCCATTTTTTTGTAAATCGTTAAGGTCTTTCACCTTTCCTTTAATATTTGCTCTCTTTATATACAATTCCCACAAAAACACACTCTTGTGTTTTTTTAATTTTTTTATACTCTCTTCTTTTCCGGCAATATCCTTATCGAACAAATACCTTACGTTTTCTGTATCATCAAAGAAATCGTTCATTTTCTTTGCACCTTGTAGGGCGACACAGTTATCTATTGCAAGACTGTCAATCGGACCCTCTACAACAGTTATGGTCTGATTCATATTGATGTTCATAATGTTGAATATACCAGAAATTTTTTCAATGTTGGCGACAACATTCTCAATACCATCCTCTTCTTCTATATATTTGTTTCCTAATTCCTTTCGGTTGAACAATTTTTCTATTATGTTCGCTGATGTCACACCGAATACATCTTTATACATCCACGTCACGTTTCTTGTAAGGTATCTTGGCTTGGTAGAACCGTTATCCAACTGTCTTATTTGATAACCTATAATACGGTCATTCGGTGTTATATTAAGAATATATAACTCTTCAGACTCCGGTTTGTAAGCGAAGTATTTCCATTTTGTTATATCAATCTTTCGATTTTGAAGATATTGCTTACATTCCTCATTCTTATATGG
>AUXO015202790.1_pt1 | contig 10809 bp, 7 predicted proteins | sample 768731 | NCBI WGS metagenome assembly AUXO01 (sample SAMN02715735, study PRJNA202380) | gut metagenome | biome: sheep rumen | host: Ovis aries | place: New Zealand: Palmerston North
TGAAACAACTGTCCAGCCGTCTAATATTTGGATAAAGGGCAAAATTAAAGCTATCAATTAAACTGCATCAACGAAAAAAGCACCTGTTCCATGAAAACAGGTGCTTTTGAATTTTCAGGAGGAATATTACAACAATTTCAATAATTCTTCTGCGAACATGGTCGGGTGTTCAGAAATCATCATGTGTGTACTTTGTGGGAACGAAACTGCCTTGAACTCCGTTTTCACATGTTCACGATACCACTTCGCCAAATCTGTCGAAAACAGCGAACCGGGGACAGCATAAAAATAAGCCACTGGCACGGTAATTTCCCCAATCACAGCACGGTTATCCTGTGCTTTCATGGAGGCGGAAAGACCTTTCAAAACAGTTTCATCACAAAGGCGCAGTCTTCTTCTCAGAAGCGCACGGAGCATGAAAGGCGGAATTTTTTTCAGACTTGGGACAGCTCCCACTGCAAATGCCTGATACAGCCCTAAAAACGATTTTTCTGCATCCTGTTGCATATTTTCCGCCGTATATTTTCCGTCATACAAACCGAGTTTCCACTCATCATCATTGATTTGTTTCGGGGTCATATCGCACAAAACGACCTGTTTCAGGGCAGAACAGCCGTAATCTCTGATGTACGTCATTGCCGTGCCTGCGCCCATTGACCAGCCAACCAAAGTCACACCAGAAAGGGAAAGACCTGTTATCAGTTCGTTCAGGTCACTTGCAAGGGTCTCCATACTGACAGGTTCAGTGTTGGCGGATTTGCTTCTTCCGTGTCCACGATGGTCATAAATAATGCATCTTGCCTTGTCTTTCAGCAGTTCCACGGGTTCTGTATAGACAGAATGGTTGCTTGTCCAGCCGTGCATTAAAATGACAACAGGCTTGTCAGTCCCTGCGCCCTTGTCTTCATAATAAAGCTTCATACCGTTTTTTAATGTAAAATAACTCAAAGTCTTCTCTCCTTAATATAAAATATGATGATACTATTATATCACATTCCGGACTTTTTGTCAATATGTATAAAAAATTTAATAAATGCCCCATTTTTTCATAAATAATGAAAGGATAAATATTTTTGGGGGATTTCTATTGATTTTTTGTCAGAATTATGCTAAAATGATTACAAAAGGAGGCTGATAGCTCAATGAAAAATGAGGAAAATCAAAAATACATCAAATGGGGAATTACAGCGATTGCCGTTGTTGGTGCAAGTTTACTGTTATTTTTCATTATGTTCAGGATGCAGAGTATTTCACAGATATTCAGTTCCGTGATAACAATTCTGAACCCGTTTCTCTATGGGGCGGTCATTGCATACCTGCTTGCACCGCTTTGTGAAAAACTGGAAACCACTTTCGGAAATTGGTTTCAAGGGAAAAAGCCAAAACTCGCAGAGGGATTGTCCGTCCTGATTTCCATTTTGCTGGCAGTATTGGTATTATTTGCGGTATTCCTGCTGATTATTCCGCAAGTCTGGAAAAGCGTGACAGGAATCGCAGAAGTACTCCCCGACCAGCTCAACAATGCCAATGCGAAAATTAACGAATTACTCCAAAAACAACCACAGATATTGGAATGGTGGAATAGCTATTATGAACAAATCGTAGACCAGTTTGAAACATGGTGGAAAGGCGGATTTTTTACCCAAGTACAGACCATTATTACCAGCCTTGCCACACGTGTGGCAGGAGTATTCACAGTTCTGAAAAATTTGCTGTTAGGGCTTATCATTTCCGTGTATCTGCTGACGAAAAGAAAGCAGTTTTCCGCACAGGCGAAACTGTTAATCCGTGGAATGTTCCATGACAAATGGGTCAGAATGATTGAGCGTGAAATCCGTTTCTCTGACAAGATGTTTAACGGCTTTTTCATGGGGAAACTGCTGGATTCTGCGATTATCGGAATGATTTGCTTCATTGGATGTGTAATTATGCAGTTCAGCTCTTCCGCCCTGATAGCGGTGGTGGTAGGAATTACCAATATCATCCCTTTTTTTGGCCCTCTGATTGGAGCAGTCCCCTGCGCCCTGCTGTTACTTCTTGAAAATCCGATGCACTGCCTGATGTTCGTCATTTTCATTATCGTGTTACAGCAAGTTGACGGAAACCTGATAGGACCTAAGATTCTGGGCGATTCCACAGGACTTTCGAGTTTCTGGGTGATGTTTGCAATCCTATTATTTGGCGGATTATGGGGAATATTAGGAATGATTGTCGGCGTTCCGCTCTTTGCGATTATTTATGACATTATCCGACATCTCATTTATTCCGGTCTGAAAAAACATAATCAAGGCGAACTGATTCAGGTGTATTTGAAAGAATGGCATCCCGAACTTTCAGAAACTCCCGCTCCTGAACCATCCCCCGAACCTGCAACAACTGAATCCAACACCCCCGAAACAACCGACATTGACAATGATTAAATCAAAAACACACTGACAATCTTTCAACTGTCAGTGTGTTTTTTTACTTAAGATAAGATGTCAAAATCTGATTGGCATTTTCAATCCATTCAGGCTTTGCTTTTTTCTGGAGCAAGTCAAAATTGGGCTTTCTTTCGCTGAGATTATGCGAATCACTGCCAAAAACGACACGATAACCCTGTTTCAGAATCTTTTTGCAGAAAGTGCGTTCCCTGAAATTCCCAAATGCTTCATTATTGAATTGAATAATTGCATTCATTTCCAGAACCTTCTGCATTTCCGCCTTGGTGAAAAAATCAAGGTATCTGTGCAGATGTGCGATAATCGGAACAAATCCGTAATCATTGCAAATATCATAAACTTCCTCAATATAACGCTGGTCAAAGCGACCATAAGGAAATTCAAACAGAAACAATTTCGACCCTTGAAAAGCAAGTTTGTTAATGTCGGGAATTTTGCTCAAACCATGTTCAATAGCTACCTCTGCCCCAAGCCGGATTTTTGAAATCGCCGGAGCGGAATCCATGACTTTCTGATATGCCTCCTGTCGCTTTTGCAGATAACGTTCCACAGATTTTTCACGATGAGCATAAAAATGCGGTGTTGCAATGATAGACTCAACCCCCTGCTGATGTTGCATTGCAATCATCTGCAAGGACATTTCCGTACTTTTAGAGCCGTCATCAATCTGCGGCAAAATGTGACAATGGCAATCAATAAACATTTCCTTTACTCACTTTCTTTTTTGTCTGACTCTTTGGAAAGGTCAACCTTAGTTGTTTCAATGTCAGCTTGTTCAGAAGATTCTTCAACAGCTGTTTCCTCAGTCAATGCCACTGGAGCTTCTTCAATGGCACTTTTCACCGGAGCTTCCTCAGCATCTTGAAGAGGAATTTCTTCAAGCAGATTCTCTGCCTCTAAGAGTTCAGCCGGAGTTTCCTCAATCGGAGCAGATTCTTCTACAACCTCAGCCGGAGTTTCCTCAATCGGAGCGGATTCTTCCACAACCTCAGCCGGAGTTTCCTCAATCGGAGCAGTTGTTTCAACAGCCTTTGTTTCAGCAGGTACTTCCTGTGGTGCATCCTCTCTCATGGAAAGTTTTGGGGTTGAAGTCATAGAATCCTCAGAATGGCTTACATAATGGTATTCATAGCTCTTATATCTATACTTATACTTGTATTTATAGCTATAATAATGACCGCTTCCCTTTCTGGAAATATTATTCACCACGAAACCAATCACGTTAAGTTCCGACAAGTTCGCATGATTGATAGCGTCCTGCAACTCCTCAAAGGTCGTCTGTCCATACTTGACAACCAGCAACAGACCAGAAAGAATTTTCCCCATTACCAAGGTATCACTCACAACATTTATCGGCGGAGTATCAATGATAATATAATCATACTGCGGTTCTAATTCGTCGAGAATGTCAGAAAATTGCTGAGATGCCAGCATTTCGGAAGGGTTCGGCGGAATCGGACCAGAGGGCATGACATCCAGATGTTTGTAAACCCCCTTATGAACAGACTCCTCCAAAGGATTCATATGACCGATTGCAGTTGAAAGTCCTTTTTTATTGCTCAATTCAAAAACCTTATGTTGAACAGGCTTTCTCATATCCGCATCTATTAACAGGACTTTGCTTTCCATCTGCGCAAATGCGATTGCAATGTTGCTTGCAGTAGTTGATTTACCCTCACCGGGGTTTGCACTGGAAACAGCCAGAATTTTCCGTGGCATTGTGGAAAATGCAAACATAATATTGGAACGGATGGACTTGTAATTTTCTACAATGTTGAAGTCCATTTTCTCATCAAGAATTGTACGATGTTCAGACTGTACCTTTTTGGAATTTCCATCACTGAAATTGACAATTTCGCCAAAAACCGCCTTTTCATACTTTGTTGTCAGCATTTCAGAACTTCTGACAGAATTATCAAAGAAATCAATCATCAGAACGATAAATGCCGCAAGAATCAGCCCTGCCATTGCACCAATTAAAGCCATTTTCGGCTTATTCGGGGAAACAGGCTTATAAACAGACTCAGCAACATCAATAACTTCTACTGAACCAGCACCAACAATTCGGGTTAAACATTCCTCAGCAGATTCTGCAATCTGGTTGCAGATAGCGGCGGAAATTTCCGGATTTGTGGTATTTGCTGTAATTTTCATAACTTCCGTCTCATCCACAGAAGACATGGTAATCTTATTCCTGAGAGAACTTAGGGAAATTTTGCCGTCATTCATGGCGAATACACCAGCAAGCTCATCGGTTGTGTATTCCATTTCCAGCCGTTCCGCCACTTCTCCCATGACATAATTACTTTTCAATACCACAGTATAAGTATCCAGAAGAGAACGTGATGCATTTAACGCACTAATATTAATGTCTAAGTCACCAAGGATATTGCCACTATTCCTGACATACATGGAAGTATACGATTGGTATTGATTCGGCATCATGAAATGTGCATAGGCATAAGCACCTCCACCACCCAGAACTGCCAACAAAATTAACAACCATAGCTTACTCAAAAGTAAGCTGATAATATCTTTAATTGTATAACTATCATTCATAAATAATCCTTTTCACACCCTTATCTTTTTGGTGACATTCCAGAAAAGCACTGACCCTTTTAAGAGCCAGTGCTTCCTCTGGTAAGTTAATAGCAATTGAATCAGTTGAAGTTGAAGTCAGTAGGCTCCTGCTCATCAGCAGTACAGGAAGTTGTGATAACATCCTCAGCATCAAATGCTACGATTTCGAGTTCTGCTTCTGTGTATAAATTCTTCATCTCACTCACCACCTCTCACAAAACAAACCATCTATGCAAACCGGCTGCCGAAACAGCCGGATTTTGCCAGCTCTCAACCGAATTACTTAACCAAAACAGGGTCACTGTATTCAGTTACATACTCGGTATCGCTCACCTTAACGGTTACGTAACCAACAACCCAAATACCATTGCCCTTGTCTGCAATAGTACCACCAGTAGAATTTGTGTCAGTTACGGAAGTTACAATCTTATCAGATGCACCAACACCATCACCCAAAACGAGCTTGGAAGCAGCATTGTCCGCATTGACTTCACCGTTTCTGCTGAAGATAATACCAATCTTGTCAACATTATACTCACCTGTTACAGCAGTAGCATCAACTCTGTGTGTAGAGCCCCCAACCAAAGAGCTGCCAACACTTACATGGAGATTTGCACGAACAGCAGATTCATGGCTGTTTACGAAGCAGGGTTCAGTATAAGTAGTAGTACGTTTACCGCTTGCATCCTCTGTGATGATGTAGCTTACAAACCAGATACCCTTTCCAGCATCACCGATTGTAGCAATGCAGGAAGTAATTGTTCCCTCAGTCTTCCTTGCAACTGTATTACTGGTTGACCCGCCTTCAGAAGGCAAAACCAGACTATCCTTTGCATTTGCTTCTGTCAAAACACCGTCTCTGTTGAAGATGATACCAGATTCAATTGCTGTTTCCTTATTAGTTCTGGAAACAACAGCGAAGCGGTAAGAATCTCTGCCGAGAGCGTTTTTACCATTTTCCGTAACAGCCATATGCATAGCAACGCCTTCTGTTTGTACATCACTATAAACATATTCCGGCTCACTATACTTGGTATATTCCTTGCCGTCTATCTTAACAACCGCATAACCAACATACCAGATACCATTACCAGCATCAGAAACGCTCAAAGCATAACTTGAACCAGCAACACTAGTATCCTTATCGTAAGAAGAACCAACTACCAAAGAGTTAATAACATTCTGCTTAATCTTCTCATTGGCATTCTCACCGTCCTCAACCAAAACGTTGCTTACTGTACCAGACTTGTCATAGATAACACCAGTCTTGACAATCTCGTAGTCACCAGCATCAGCAGTTACATTCAACTTGAACTTCACATCATTGACAGCACTCGCATCTGCTGACACGGAAACAGCATCCAACGGAGTGGAAGCAGCCCAGTAAATCGGGTCAGAGTAGTTAGTAACCTTAGCAATTTCCTGCCCACCAGCATCCTTCAGGACAACTGTAGTATAACCAACAGCCCAAACACCATTGCCAGTATCCACAATACCAACAGAGCATGTATTCTTCCCTTTGCCATTATGAATGAAATCAGAATCAACTGTCAACTTTTCCTTTGCATCTGCTTCGCTAGTGATGACACCATCTCTATCAAAAACGAAACCAGTCTCACTCAGTTCGTAGAAATCATTCTCAATAGAAGAACTGGTAAGCATAATTACCTTCTGGTCATTTGTTGTATCCTGAGTAGCAGTGAATCCAGTTGTAATCTTACTCTTGACATGCTCCTCAGAGAAAATGAACTGAGGCTCGCCATACTTGATAACTGCCTGTGACTCATCGCCACTACCATTATCAACAACAATGTAAGGTCTTACCCACAAACCATAGCCATTCTCTGCAACTGTACCGGAAAGAGTAGTTGCGTTCCTCTTCTTTGCATTGAGAAGGTTGGATTCATTATCCAAAGTCAAGTATGTTTCAGCTGTAGAAACCGTTGTCTGGTTGTCTCTGTCAACCAGAATACCAATGCGGAATACGGAATAATCGCCGACTTCTGCACTAGCAGACAGCTTAAACTTCTGTGTATTAGCAACTTCCTGATAATCAACCTCAGAAAGTTTAATACTATTCAAAATCTCTTCTGCACTAGCCTCACCGTCAATCGGCTTAAACTCTCTCTTCTCGGAAGTAGCATAATCACGGGCAGTAGAAACTCTGTAACCATGAATAACTGCACTTTCAGGAATCAAGCCATCAGAAATTTTGCATTCCCTGTTGTAAATCCACACATCAGTGATAGTGCTGTATTTCTTAACGAAGCTAGTGAAATTAGCAGCAGTCAGCCCATCAACATCAGCCTGTGCAACCGCTTTCGGAACTGCAAGTGCTCTCTCTGCAAGAGTAGTACCATCAAGAGTATACTCAGTGTAAAGAGAAGCAAGACCATCAGATGTTGTCACCTTTGTCTTATGAGCATCCTGCACCTCAAATTTTACAAGCTCCTGAACATTTTCAGAAACTTTAATTTCCTTGCAAGCTGCACAAATACCGACGAACTTAGAAGGAATATATCCTTCTGTTACCTTAGTGCACCCAGCAAAAGCGTTCGCACCGATATACTCGATTGTCTCCGGAATGGTAATCTTTGTCAGATTTCCGTATGTGCTCGCATCAGCAAAAGCACCCTTTGCAATTCTTGTTACAGGTGTTCCATCGAAATCGCTGGGAATCTCGATTTCAGTATCATCACCCTCATAACCAGTGATTTCCGCATAACTGCCATAATCGCTGTATTCGAAACCTGTCTCGAAGTCACTGACACGACTTGCCGCTGAAGCCTCAACAGATGGAGCAAAAAGGCTCTCTGTATCCATTGCGGCAGCCACCGGCGTTGCGCTCGCCAAAAGTGCCACAGCCATGAGGAAACCTAGTGTTCTTTTCCATTTGTACATTTTCTTTTCACCCTTTCCACTGTCTTTTTGCAAACTGTTTTAAGTATCGCAACGACAAGTAGTAAAAATTTATCGTGCTTATATTATAGCACAATTGCCCTCAAATGTCAAGCCCTTTTTTCAGATTTTTTGGAATTTCAAGATTCATCGGCAATTTTCACAATTATTCCCACAAAAAAGTAGAGAAATAAACATATAGAAAATGGTAATTACTTTCTATTGATTTCTTCTGAAAAGTATTCTCTCCTGATGGAATCCGCCGCCAGTGAAATCACTTCCGAACAATAAGGCTTGGTAATTTTGTAGTAGAACATATCCTGAATCTGGTCAGGAGAATTGTCATAAGCCTTTTCGATGGCTTTCCGGATACAGCGTTCCACACCGCATTTGGAGATATTTCTTCTTTTTGCAATGTCAGTATAAAGCATTTCAGTGTTGCAGATATACTCCGTATTGTAAACAGCCAGACAAATGGCAATCACAAGCAGGTGATACCCCTTCAGATTAGCAGGGACTCCCATTTTCCTTACAAAATTCACAGCAGCAATTTCAATCTGCTTGGATTCACTTCTGGTCACTACCATCAGAATCATATCTGTCAGCACATCCACGCCATAGGAGACAGGAATAATATAGTGTTGTCCAATCATTGTCACAGAATATTTCTTTGTACTCAGTTCAAAGGTATAATCCGAAATTCTCAAAATTGTGGAAGATTCCATTTCTGTATGGATATTTCTTTTACTCAACCGTTCCATTATTTGTGTTGCAAGTTCATTCACAGAATCATTTTGTTTAGGAATTCGTGGCATAAATTACTCTCCAATCTTCGAAATTTCGGAATACAAATTCTCCTGTATTCCTATTTCATTTTAGCAAAGAAACCAAAGAGGTGAAATGAAAAATAATGTCGTATTTTGTCGTAAAATTTGTTTCTTCCATTTTTATCCTTCGACAAATTTCGCCCGTCTGGCTTGACAATATCGCACCGCTGAAAAAACAAAAGTTTTGACAGCTAAAAAGAATTTTTTTTCAGAAAAAACAGCAAAAATATTTTCTGGCTTCGGAAATCTGAAAAATTCTTGACAAAAATTCAGATTTGGGGTATAATGCAACTAACAGAAACAGCAAAGGTGCTGCGACCGGTATGGGGTTGCAGTGCCTTTTTTTATAGTACAAATTCCTGTACAATGAAGTATAACGGAAAACAGAAACTGCTGTTTCTGTGGATTGATTTTCAAGGAGGAATTTATGATGGAAAAAGTCACAGAGTATTTCGGAAGTATGGTATTTGATGATAGAGTGATGAAGGCTCGCCTTTCTGAAAGCGTATACAAGAGCCTGAAACGTACCATTGACAGAGGCACTCCGCTGGATGCTTCTGTTGCGGATGCCGTCGCAGGAGCTATGAAGGAATGGGCGATTGAAAAAGGTGCAACGCATTTCACACACTGGTTTCAGCCGTTGACAGGTCTGACTGCGGAAAAGCATGACAGTTTCATTGCACCTGCTCCGGATGGAAGGGTCATTATGGAATTTTCCGGAAAAGAGTTAATCAAGGGCGAACCGGATGCCTCCTCTTTCCCTTCCGGCGGACTGCGTGCTACGTTTGAAGCAAGAGGCTATACGGCATGGGACCCGACTTCCTACGCATTCGTGAAAGATGGTTCACTTTACATCCCGACAGCATTTTGTTCCTATAAGGGTGAAGCCCTTGACAAGAAAGTACCTCTTCTGCGCTCCATGGAAGCCCTCAACAAGCAGGCACTGCGCATTTTGAGACTGTTCGGAAATCACAAGGTTCGTTCTGTGAGAACCTGTGTAGGCCCTGAACAGGAATATTTCCTGATTGACCGTGATATGTGGAAGCAGAGAAAAGACCTCATCATGACCGGAAGAACGCTTTTCGGCGCACTCCCTCCCAAAGGTCAGGAAATGGATGACCATTATTTTGGTACAATCAAACCCCGTGTTGCGGAATATATGGCTGACCTCGACAAAGAACTCTGGAAACTCGGCATTTATGCTAAGACCAAACATAATGAAGTTGCTCCGGCACAACATGAACTTGCTCCTATTTTCGATACCACCAATATCGCTGCTGACCACAATCAGTTAATGATGGAAGTCATGCAGAAAGTTGCACTTCGTCATAATCTGGTATGCTTACTGCATGAAAAGCCCTTTGCAGGTGTCAATGGTTCAGGAAAACACAATAACTGGTCAATTTCGACGGATGACGGTGTGAATCTCCTTTCCCCTGGTGAAACACCTTACGAAAATGCACAGTTCCTGCTGTTCCTTGTTGCAGTCATCAAGGCGGTTGACGATTATCAGGATTTACTGCGCCTGTCAGTTGCGACTGCCGGAAATGACCACAGACTTGGCGCAAATGAAGCCCCTCCGGCTGTTATCTCCGTATTCTTGGGTGATGAACTGACCGACATTCTGAACGCCATTGAGCAAGATATTCCCTATGGCGGTACAAAGAAAGAAAAAATGCAGTTGGGCGTTGATGTTCTGCCGAAATTCAGAAAAGACACTACCGACAGAAACCGTACTTCCCCATTCGCTTTCACTGGCAATAAGTTTGAATTCCGTATGCTGGGTTCTTCCAATAGTATTTCCTGTGCGAATATTCACCTGAATGCAGCGGTTGCGGAGGTTCTGAGACAGTTTGCGGACGTGCTCGAAAATGCAGAGAATTTCAACACTGCATTGCATTCCCTGATTCAGAAGACCATTCACGACCATAAGCGTATTATTTTCAATGGCAACGGCTATGACGACGCATGGATTGCAGAGGCGGAAAAGCGTGGTCTGCTCAACCTCAAAACCACTGCGGATGCAATGCCTCACATCTGTGACCCGAAAAATGTCAAGATGC
>AUXO018202992.1_pt1 | contig 10809 bp, 10 predicted proteins | sample 768731 | NCBI WGS metagenome assembly AUXO01 (sample SAMN02715735, study PRJNA202380) | gut metagenome | biome: sheep rumen | host: Ovis aries | place: New Zealand: Palmerston North
ATTTTCGCTGCAAAGTTACAACATTTTTTGCGTATGTCAAAATTATTTTGTAATTTTGCGCAAATTTTGTATCTATGCGAAAAATTAGCATTATATTCTTTCTCTTCTTCGCGCTCGCTGCGGCGTATGCCGAAGACGTAGTTTATCTTACTACTGCCCAGTTCTGCGAACGCATCTTTGATTATCGGACCACCAAGGAGTGGGCGTACAAAGGGGACAAACCTTGTGTCATCGATTTCTATACTACATGGTGCGGACCCTGCAAAAGACTGGCGCCTATCATGGAGGAACTCAGCCAGACCTATTGCGATCAGGTGGTGTTCTATAAGGCCGACACGGAGCGGGAGCGCGAATTGGCATATGTCTTTGGCATCAATTCGATCCCGCAGGTGCTCTATATTCCGATGGAGGGCAAACCGATGTTGCTGAAGGGGCTCTATCCCAAGGAGAACATCGTGCAGATGATTGAGGACTTCCTTTTGAAAAAAGAAACTGACGCCAAGCCCTGATCTATGCAAGTCGAATTGATTCTCCTTATCCTCTCTCTCCTGTTCTTCGTCAGCATCTTTGCCGATAAGATAGGGTATAAATACGGCGTACCGGCGCTTCTTCTTTTCTTGGCGGTCGGCATGTTCTTCGGCTCCGCTACCATGGGCTCTCTCTTCGGAAAGGTAGGTGTTCAGATTGATATTGAGAATGCCCAGGCGCTCAGTACGGTCGCTATGTGTATCATCCTCTTTACCGGAGGAATGGAGACCAAACTGTCGGATATCAAATCCGTCCTTGCCCCGGGTATTACATTGGCTACTCTTGGTGTCATGCTCACATGCGTGTTCACCGGAGTGATCATCTATTTCCTGTTCGGATGGATCAACGCGGTGGCTTCGGTCTCTATCTGGCTGGCGCTTCTTATGGCGGCTACGATGTCTTCTACCGACTCCGCTTCCGTCTTCTCCGTCCTTCGTACGAATGGCATCGGCCTCAAGCATAATCTGCGCCCCTTGCTCGAACTCGAGTCCGGAGCCAACGACCCTATGGCCTATGTTCTTACGACTACCCTCATCGGAGTGGTCATCAATACCCATACGATTGTCGGACTCACGGAGGGTGTCACTGCCCTGCCTATTATTCAGAATATTGTGATTCAGCTGGTGATGGGTACGGTGCTGGGATTCGCTTTCGGAGAAGGGCTGGTGCTGCTCATGAGGCGGGTTAAGTTGGGCAACGAGTCCCTCTATCCCATTATGATCCTTACGGCATGTATCTTCATCTTTGCCGTCACCTATTATCTGCAGGGCAATACGTATCTGGCGGTCTATGTGGGAGGACTCATTATAGGCAATAACAAATTCACCCGTAAACGCCAGACCCGCTCTTTCTTCAACGGACTCGCCTGGCTCAGTCAACTGGTCATGTTCCTCATGCTCGGTCTGATGGTCAACCCTTCCGAATTGCTCAATTACAGAGTTTGGGTGCCGTGTCTGATTATCTCCGTGGTAATGATTTTTATCTCCCGCCCGCTCTCCGTCTGGCTCTGCATGCTGCCTTTCCGCCAGTATCACCAGCGGGACAGGCTGATGCTCTCTTGGGTAGGGCTCAAGGGGGCAGTGCCGATTATTTTTGCCATCATGTGCAAGGCGCAGGGTGTTCCCTTCGCGGATATGATCTTCAATGTGGTATTCCTCTGCACTATTGTATCGCTGCTCGTCCAGGGCACTTCGCTCACTTGGATGGCGCGCAAACTCAATCTCGATACGCCGAGACCGGAGGAGCGATCCCTGGAGCATTTTGACATGGACCTTCCGGATGAGATTCAGTCCTCGGCGAGAGAAGTGGAGGTGACTGAGCGGATGCTGGAGACCGGCAATACGCTGCGGGAGATTAAGATTCCGCCACATACTCTGATTATCATGGTTCGCAGAGGAGAGGACTTCTTCGTCCCTACCGGCACCAGCACCCTGCAGAAAGGAGACCAGTTGCTTGTTATCAGCGACTCGGATGCCGAGCAGACCTACCAGCATATGATCTCCGACGCTGAGGAGGAGGCGCAATGGAGAGCCGACATGCGTGCGAAAGCCCGCCACCGCTTCTACCGCCTCACTGCCTGGATGCACAAGAGAAGTTGAAAATAACTGAATAACAAAATAAATGACCATATGGCAAATGGTCAAATGGTAAATGATTTTATGAAAACAACCGTTTTTCTCACAGGCGCTACCGGCACTATGGGGTTCGCAGGAATGACTGAGATCTTGCGCTACCCGGACCGCTATGACCTGCGTATCCTTGCTCGTCCCAGCAAGAAAAATAAAGAACTACTCGCTCCGCTTGTCGCTCAGCATGCTTCGCTGACCGTCATCTGGGGCGATCTCACTTCTTATGACGATGTCCTCCGCGGAGTGACCGGATCGGATATAGTTCTCCATGTAGGCGGCATGGTTTCGCCTCAGGCGGACTATCGGCCCCGCGCTACCTTCCGCACCAATATATCCGCTGCGCAGAATATCACCCGCGCTGTCCTTGCCCAACCCGAAGAGAAGCAACCCAAAGTGGTCTATATCGGTTCGGTTGCGCAGATGGGAGATCGGCGCGAACCGCTCCATTGGGGGAGAGCGGGAGACCCTATCTGTGTCTCCGCTTACGACCATTATGGTATCACCAAAGTCCTCGCGGAGCGTATCATCACCGACTCCGGTATTAAGACCTGGGCCTCTCTCCGTCAGTCCGGCATTCTCTACCCGGCTATCCTCAAGAACTATGACCCGATCATGTTCCATGTTCCTATCCGAGGCGTCCTCGAGTGGGCTACTGTCGAAGATAGCGGACGGTTGCTGGAGCGTGTCTGCAGACCCGAGGTGCCTGCTGACTTCTGGTGCAATTATTATAACATAGGCTCCGGAGCGGAGTACCGGCTCTCCAATTATGAGTTCGAAGTGCTGCTCCTTGACGCGATCGGATGCCCGAAACCTGAGAAGATCTTCAATGCCAATTGGTTCACTACCCGCAATTTCCACGGCATGTGGTATATTGACGGCGACAAACTCGAGAACTACCTCCATTTCCGGGAGAATATGCCGGTGAAAGAGTATTTCGCCAAGATGGCGAAAGCTTCGTCCCTTCCGGGAGGAATCAAGTTTGCTGCCAAGACCCGTATCGCCAAACTTTTCCCCCATTGTGTGAAAGCAGCGATGTGGTTCATGGCGAATAGCAAGGAGCACGGCACCCGGTGGTGGATTAAGAATGGGGTGGAGAAACGCATCTCGGCTTATTACGGTTCGCTTGAGGCGTACCGCGCTATACCCGACTGGGAGCATTTCGACCTCTCTCATCCCTCCGAGACACCCGTCCTCCTGGATCATGGCTACGACGAGTCCAAGGATGTGGATACCCTCACCGATGCTGAACTGAAGAAAGCGGCTGCTTTCAGAGGCGGTAAGTACCTCGGCGACGATACATGGCAGGACGCAGAGGGACGCACTTTCCATGCTTCCCGTCGTCTCGTCCTCCTCGGCGGCCACTGGTCACCGTTCGACATGCCGATGCCCTACGACGAGAAAACACTTTCAACTTGCAACTTACAACTTTCTACTACCCCCTGGCATTGGGATGAAGTGGCTAAGCAGAACCCCTTCTTCGCCCAACTCTGGTCTCCGTTGCACGACAAAGATGAGAATAATACCTACGGCCCCGAGGTGTTTGCCGGCTGGGAAAAATAATTGGTAAATGTATTTTGACGAATTAGCATTATCAGACGAAGTACTTGACGCCCTGTGGGACATGCATTTCGATACCTGCACGCCCGTCCAGGAGCAAACGATCCCTGTTATTCTTGAGGGACATGACGTCATCTCCTGTGCCCAGACCGGCACAGGCAAGACCGCTGCATATATTCTCCCTCTTCTCACCAATCTGGCTTTCGACTCCCATGATCCCGACAAACTGAATGCCATTATCATGGCGCCTACCCGCGAACTGGCGCAGCAGATAGACCAGCAGATGGAGGGATTCGGTTTCTATGTCCCCTTCTCCTCTGTTGCTATCTATGGCGGACGGGATAACGGCGCTTGGGGAACCCAGGTCACCGGTCTGCAGAAGGGAGCGGATATAGTGATTGCTACTCCGGGACGGCTCCTCAGCCAGATGAATATATACGATATTGATTTCTCGGGGGTGAAGTATTTTATCCTCGATGAAGCGGACCGTATGTTGGATATGGGCTTCTATGACGATATCATGACGATCGTACGTCGTCTGCCTGCTGACCGCCAAACGATCATGTTCTCTGCTACCATGCCGGATAATATCCGCCGCATGGCGAAAGCTATCATGCGCGACCCTGTCGAAGTCAAGATCGCTGTCTCCCGGCCGCCCGAGACCATCCGTCAGATGCATCAGTTCGTAGATGAGACCAAGAAAGTGGAGGCTGTCCTCTCAACGTTAAATCTGTCAGCGCAGCGGTCTGTCAGTGATAACGGTCTGTCTTCTGTCAGTCCGCAGGACGGTCTTAAGAAGGTGATCGTCTTCGCCGGTAAGAAGCAACGTGTCAAGGATCTCACCCGCACCTTGCGCGCGCTCCATATTGACGCGCGCGCTATGCACTCCGATCTCGAGCAGCAGGAGCGGGACCAGGTGATGCTGGATTTCAGGAATGGTAAGGTGGCGGTCCTTGTCGCTACCGATGTGGTCGCGCGAGGTATCGACGTCACCGATGTGCCGCTTGTCATCAATTATGATGTACCTCACGACCCCGAGGACTATGTCCATCGTATCGGACGTACCGCCAGAGCGGAAAACAGCGGAGAAGCCCTTACGCTGGTCTCCCCCGCTGATAAACATTATTGGTCGAAAATAGAATCGTTCCTTAGAGGTGACGAATCCGCCACTCGTTCGGGTAAAGGTTGTTCAGCCGGTTCCCGACATTCTTCGCGAAACCGAGGGGGACACCCTCGTAGGTCAAAACCACGAGGCCGAGCGGCACGTCGCTCAGGTTCAGAGCCTCAGTCCTGAGATAACTCAGCGCCTGCTCTTTCGTCAGCGCAATATTGGGAAAGGCTTCTTTCCGAAAATCCTTCGCCATACTCAGGCTGTGCTGCGGCGCGATGCCTTTTCCTCGCTCTTCACCCAAACCGAAGCCGGTTGAGATACAGGTCAGCTGGGTTCCTAACCAGTCGATGATTTCTTTCCATTTCATCGGATAAGCCGTTGCAAAACGGTCCGAATAGCGGATCGCCCATTCGTCCGGATGCTGCAGCCAGCTGCGCATAGCCGCCATGTATTCCGGATGGGCTACGCCGGTCTCGCGCTTGGGAGCTTTGATCTTCGCCGGATTCAATGCCTCCTGCATACTCTTCTGCAGCGCGCAGATATAGAATCCTTCTCCCTTCGTCTTATGCGGGTAGAAATGATAACCGGCTTTGCCCTCAGTGATACCCCATTCCGGGTCATAGTCCACCGGCAGCACCTCGGCTCCCAGACTGTCTGCTACCCATTCGATATTCTTCTCGTTCTCCTCTTCGTTGAAGGTGCAGGTGCTGTATATCAGTATTCCTCCCGGCTTCAGCGCATCCCATACGCCCATCAGAATGGCGCGTTGTCGCTCCGCACACTGCTGTACGGCCTTCAGACTCCATTCCTCGCGAGCCTGCATATCCTTGCGGAACATCCCTTCGCCCGAGCACGGTGCATCCACCACCACGCAGTCGAACAGATGTTTGCATCGCTCCCCGAACTCTTCCGCTTTGTTATGGGTCACTATGGTGTTGCCGTTGCCCCATTTCTGGATGTTCTCGCTGAGGATAAACACGCGCTGGCGTACTACCTCGTTGCTGATGAGCAACCCGTCGCGGCCTAAGTACTCGCTGATCAGCGTACTCTTGCCTCCGGGAGCTGCGCATAGATCCAATACGATGGACGAACTGTCCACATATTGCTCCAATACCTGTTGCAGAAACATCGAACTTGCTTCCTGTACATAGTAGCACCCTGCGTGAAACAACGGATCCAATGTGAACTGGGGACGCTCGCTCAGATAGTACCCGTCGAGATGCCACGGCACTTCGTCCGTGTCGCATTCAAACGTCAGTACATCCTCCTTCGTGTTCAGACGTATCGACGTTACCGGCTCTGTCTCCAGCGCACGAATCAGCAGCTCCGCTTCTCCGCCTAACTGCTGGTGCATACTCTCTATGAAATCTACAGGTAACATAAATCCGCTGCAAAGTTACACTTTTTTTTGCATATGTGCAAGTTTTTTTGTAATTTTGCAGCCGCTTATGGATTTTTTAGACCAGTTGAATGCCTCCCAGCGTGAGGCGGTAACATATACCGAAGGACCTTCGCTTATTGTCGCCGGCGCCGGATCCGGCAAGACGCGGGTACTCACCTACCGCATCGCTTATCTCTTGCAGCAGGGGGTCCCTGCCGGCCGTATTATGGCGCTTACTTTCACCAATAAAGCCGCACGCGAGATGAAAGAGCGTATTATGCGTTTGGTGGATGCCCGCGACGCACGGTATCTCGTCATGGGCACTTTCCATTCCGTCTGCACGCGCCTCATACGCCCGTACGCGGAGCGGTTAGGCTACACGCACGATTTCTCTATCTATGACACGCCGGATAGCAAATCCGTCATCAAATCTATCTGTAAGGAGCGCGGTCTGGATGAAAAGATCTATAAGTCTTCTGCCGTGCTGAGCCGCATCTCCATGGCGAAGAATAGCGGTATCTCTCCCCGCGAGTACGGTACGAACCAGCAGCTGCTGCGCGAGGATCGCGAAGCGCGGATGTACGAGTTGGCCGTTGTGTACGAACTCTACGAAGCGCGGCTCAAAGCCGCTAACGCGATGGATTTTGACGACCTGCTGATCAATATGCTGCGGCTGATGGAGGTCTGTCCCGAGGCGTGCGAGAGATACCGGCAGCAGTTCCAGTATATCTTGGTGGATGAGTATCAGGATACCAACTATATCCAGTTCCTGCTGGTTAAGAAACTGGCGGAGCCGCAGAATAATATCTGTGTGGTAGGAGACGACGCGCAGAGTATCTATTCCTTCCGCGGAGCAGACATCCGCAATATCCTCAATTTCCAGCGCGTCTATCCCTCTGCGCGGCTCTTTAAACTGGAGCGTAACTATCGTTCTACACAGACCATCGTCAATGCCGCTAATTCGCTGATTCATAAGAATCTCAACCAGATAGAGAAAACGGTCTATTCGGAGAAAGAACAGGGTCAACCGCTGTCTCTCCAGCCCTATATGGATGATCGCACCGAGGCGCTCGGCGTAGCTACTAAAATCCAGCGGATGAAGCATAAGGGCTATGACTCCTTCGCTGTGCTCTATCGTACCAATGCGCAGAGCCGTGTGATAGAGGGCGAACTGCGCAAACTCAATATCCCCTACCGCATCTATGGCGGCACCTCGTTCTATCAGCGTAAGGAGATCAAGGATGCGCTCGGCTATCTCCGTCTGGCGGTGAATGAGCGGGATAACGAAGCCCTGCTTCGTATCGTCGGTTTTCCGGGCAGAGGTATCGGTGAGACGACGATGAAGAAGGTCGCTGCGAATGCCATCGAGCACCATCGTTGTTATCTGGAAGTGATGCGTTCGCCGGATGAGACAGCACTGGAGGTGAGCGCGGCGACGAAAAAGAAAATGCAGGCTTTTGCAGCCTTGATAGACGGCTATCGGGAGCAAAGCGACGCGATGGATGCTTTTGCTTTTGCCGAGATGGTGATGCGTACCTCCGGCGTGATGACGGCGCTGGCGCTCGATCGCTCCGCCGAAGGTATCGACCGTGCGCAGAACGTGCAGGAGCTGCTGAATGCTATTCATGAGTTTGTCGAAGGCCGACAGAACGAAGGGATCGACTATACCCCCATCACGGATTTCTTAAGCGAAGTCAGTCTGCTCACGGATCAGGACGAGAACCTCACCGATACCACTGCCCGGGTGACGCTCATGACCGTTCATGCGGCAAAAGGTCTGGAGTTTCCGGTGGTTTTTATCGTCGGTATGGAGGAGAATCTGTTTCCTTCCCAGTTCGCTGTCAGACCGCAGGATATCGAGGAAGAACGCCGGCTCTTGTATGTGGCTATCACCCGTGCGATGGAGCAATGCTATATCTCTTTTGCCCGCCAGCGCTTCAGAAACGGCTCTTTTGCTTTCAATTCGCCGAGCCGCTTCCTGAATGATATCGACCGTCAGTTCTTTGAACTCCAGCGTCCCTCCGCTCCCGTAGCTCCTACAATCCCTCGGGTTCCGAGTTCCCCTGGTTTCACTGGTTCCACCAGATTAACAAAAGTTACCCCTGCTTCTACTCCCTCTCTTTCAGGAGAGGGTCGGGGTGAGGCTTCATCTCCTTGGCAACCCGGCGATCGGGTCTCCCACCGTGTTTTCGGCGAAGGAATGGTCACGCGGGTCTATCGCGATGAGGTGACGGAGAACGACAAGATAGAGATCTCTTTCGATACCCAGGGCACCAAAACCCTCCTCCTCTCCCATGCCAAATTAGACCGGGCTTAAAGCAGAATAAAATCCGATAAAATGACATCCGTCCTTGCGTATGTCATTTTTTTTTGCATGACAAACTTGACAAAGTTGACCAAGTTCTGCTTCCAGTTTGCCAAGTTTGTCAACTTTGCCATATCTTTTTTTGTACTGACCTTTTTGACTTTTTTGACCGTTTCCTCTTCAAACGGTCAATTCGGTCATATCATTTTTTTTGCATGGCGATATTGGCGATATCGCCAAAAACGTCAATATCGCCAATGCTTTTTTACTGTACAAAGGAACAAGTTTCGCTTGCCGACCGAGACAGTGACGTTAGTGATTAGTTAATTATTCCTTAACTATTCGTTAACCATTACCGGTATCATTTCGATCCCGGTTCGGTAGTCTCTCGCTAGTGTCTCGTTAGTCTGATTTTGACTGTGTCTTCGGAGAACCTTAGCGATAGATCAGGTAGCCGGCGAGGCCGGAGAGAAGGATCAGAAGGATAGGGTGGGAGGCAAGAGAAAGGCCTACCCCAAGCCCCTTCCTGAAAGGAGGGGATGTTTTTTGTATAAGCGGTTTCGATATTTCCGGCAGGATGGTCATGATAGCCACCACGGCGAAGATGATCCAGGAGACAGGGTCGATGAAGGTGGTGGGTTTCATCAGCAGGAGCGCTGCAGAAGCGATGAGACCAATAACCGTAAACCGCAACATTCTGAGTGTCTGCTCGAAGTACGGATTACCTTGAAAACGCTTGTTCAGCCAGAAATAGGCTTTGCATATCGATAGCATAATGATCAGGCTAGGCAGGATGATCGCCGTAGTAGCCAACACGCTTCCCCAGAAACCCGCAGCGGTATAACCGACGTACGTGGCGCAGTTGATACCGATCGGACCCGGAGTGACCTGGCTGACAGCGACGATATCGACGAACTCCTGCTGACTCATCCAGCCGTATTGCTCCACCTCCATCTGGATAAGCGACAAGATAGCCAGACCGCCGCCGAAACCGAAGAGACCGATCTTGAAGAACGAAAGGAAGAGTTGCAGGTAAATCATTTGGAATTACGAATTAAAAATTACGAATTACGAATTATGATCCATTCGGCGATGAGCGTCAGAACGATTGTAGCCAGAATAACCCATACGGGATTAACTCCTCCGAGCCAGATGAGCAAAGCTGCGGCGAGGGACACAAGCAGGGGGAGAGCTGCTTTTATTTGTGATTTGTGATTTGTGATTTGTGGTTTGTTGCCGATTGCTGTTTTTGCCATTTTGAAGAGCGGCGCGGCGATGAGGGCGACGACGGCGGGACGGATACCTTTGAAGACCGCTTCTACCGCCGGCAGCTCTTTCCATTCGCTGAAGACCATCGCGATAGCGAGAATGATTACAAAAGACGGCAGAACCGCACCCAAAACGGCACCGCAGACACCTCGCCATCCGCCGATCCGCCAGCCGATGAAGATAGCGGAGTTGACGGCTATCAGACCCGGCGCCGCTTGCGCCAGAGCAATCATATTGAGAAACTCCTCTTCGTCAATCCATCCCTTCCGCTCCACCACTTCCCGCTGGATAAGCGGCAACATGGCGTACCCTCCACCGAGGGTGAAGGTGCCGATTTTCAAATACGTATAGAAGAGTTGCCAGAACAAAATCTATGAAATAGCAAACATTTATTTGTCCGTCAGTTGCTGCTTGACGAACTTGGCCAGCATGTTGATCGCGGCGTTGTTATGTCCGCCTTGCGGCACGATCACATCCGCAAAACGTTTGCAGGGCTCGATGAACTGCTCGTGCATCGGTTTCAGCACCCGCTGGTAGCGCTCAATCACCGCTTCCGCCGTACGTCCGCGCTCGATGACGTCGCGTTTCATAACGCGTATCAGGCGATCGTCTGCATCGGCTTCCACGAAGATCTTCAGGTCCATCTGCTCGCGCATCCTGGGCTCACGCAGCGCCATAATACCCTCCACGATGATCACCTCCTTCGGCTCGATATGAATCGTCTCTTTCTGGCGCGTGCACGTGATATACGAATAAATAGGTTGCTCGATCGCCTGACCCTCTTTGAGCATCTTGATATGCTTGCTGAGCAGAGGCCAGTCAAAGGCATCGGGGTGGTCGAAATTGATATTCTGCCGTTCCTCTACCGGCACATTGCTACTGTCCTTGTAGTAGGAGTCCTGAGGAATAACTACCACTTCGCCTTTCGGAAGACGTTCGATGAGTTTCTTGACTACCGTTGTTTTACCCGAGCCGGTGCCGCCCGCAATGCCGATGATAAACATAAAGCCATTTACGATTTGGTCATTTA
>AUXO010529368.1_pt1 | contig 10808 bp, 7 predicted proteins | sample 768731 | NCBI WGS metagenome assembly AUXO01 (sample SAMN02715735, study PRJNA202380) | gut metagenome | biome: sheep rumen | host: Ovis aries | place: New Zealand: Palmerston North
TTTGAGATATTCGGTGCAAAGACCGTGACACTCGGAGTTTTTGCAAATAACAAAAGCGCACTTGAGTGCTACAAGGCGGCAGGATTTATCGAAACAGACGTTGAAAAAGAGTGTTTTGAATTTTGCGGAGAAAAATGGGATTGTATCAACATGAAAGCGGAGGTTGAAAAACGAAAAACAGATCGATAACACCGGGGATCTATATCCTTATGTTCGTAATTTTATGGAATCTGCTTGATTTATGCTACTGCAAGTTCATCAGCAGGAGCGACTGGAGTTTTTCGCCCGGAAATAATATACTATACCCTGCGGTTTTTGGAGTTATGTTCAGTTTTTTAACACCGCTGATAAATCGTATCGGCAAGAAGAAATAATAATATGGAGGTAAAAGAATATGAAAACAATTGATATCTACGAGGCTTTGAAAACAAACAGTTATCCGGGAAGAGGTATCATCATCGGCAAAAGCGCCGACGGTAAAAATGCCGTTACTGCTTACTTCATCATGGGCAGAAGTGTCAACTCAAGAAACAGAGTTTTCACGGAAACTGAGGACGGCATAAAGACTGAGGCTGCCGACCCAAGCAAGCTGACTGATCCGCACCTTATCATATACTCCCCTGTCAGAGTGCTGGGCAACAAGACCATTGTTACCAACGGCGACCAGACAGACACGATCTATGAGCTTATGGACAACCAGCAGACCTTTGAGCAGGCTCTTCGTACAAGGCTTTACGAGGACGACGCTCCCAATTATACCCCTCGTATTTCCGGAATAATGCACGTTGGCGGCGGCGAGTATAATTATGCTATGAATATTATCAAGTCCGCAGACGGAAATCCGGACTGCGTGGAAAGATTCACCTTCACATATACCACTCCCCTTGCAGGCACAGGTCATTTTATCCACACTTATATGGGCGACGGAAATCCCCTGCCAAGCTTTGAGGGTGAACCGGAAAAGATAGAGATCCCAAACGATATAGATGCCTTCACCAACGACCTTTGGAACTCTCTCAACGAGGACAACAAGGTCTCCCTTTTCGTGAGATTTATAGATATAAAGACCGGCAAGGCAACAACAAAGGTGGTCAACAAGTATTCAAAGTAGACCCGTGTTACTTTTAAAGGAGTGCAGAAAATGGAAGAACAACGCATTGTTGTGCGAATGGGCGACCACGAAACATGGCGTGCCGAATATAACGGTCACGAGATACTGGTCGTTAACAAGGGCAGAACTCAGGTAGAGGTGGACGGGACGGTAGTAGCTGTCCAGAGTGGAAAGCTGCCTATTGCTACAAAGCTCAACCTTATCGGAACTATACCGGGTTCGGACGAACTGGTGATAGTTACCCTTAACGGAAGCATGAAAAACGAATACAGGGGCGGACGGACCGAGGTCCATATCTATATAGCCAAAGAGCTTGAAACAGCTTACGGATTTGTTGATCCCAAAAGAAAGTTCACCCATATCAGCGATGTGAAGTCTGCTCCCAAAAAGCCCAAAGCTCCAAGGACAGGCAGGATCAAAAGGACAAGGTCAAAAAAGACTCAGTCCGAACAAAACAACAGTTAATCATTATCATAAAACATAAATCGGAGGTAATTTAAAATGGCAAACGAAATGCTCTTAAAGTATGGCTGCAACCCTAATCAGAAACCGTCAAAGGTTTTTATGCAGGACGGCAAGGATCTTCCTATCACAGTTCTCAACGGCAAGCCCGGATACATCAACCTGCTTGATGCGTTCAACGGCTGGCAGCTGGTCAGGGAGCTTAAAAAGGCAACCGGCTACTGCGCTGCAACATCATTCAAGCACGTTTCACCTGCCGGTGCAGCTATCGGCACTCCCCTTACGGAGACTGAGAAGAAGATCTATTTTGTTGATGACCTGGGCGAGCTGACACCGATGGCTTGTGCTTATGCCAAGGCAAGAGGCGCAGACAGAATGTCCTCTTACGGTGATTTCATCGCACTTTCCGACGAGTGCGACGCTTGCACAGCGACCCTTATCAAGCGTGAGGTATCAGACGGTATCATCGCTCCTTCATACACCGATGAAGCTCTTGAGATACTTAAATCCAAGAGAAAGGGTACATACAACATAGTTAAGATAGACGAAAACTATACTCCCGATCCTATCGAGAGAAAGCAGGTATACGGCGTTACCTTCGAGCAGGGCAGAAACGAGCTGAAGATAGACAACGAGATGCTTTCAAACGTTGTTACGGATAATAAGAATATCCCCGACGACAAGAAAACCGACCTTGTGATCTCGCTTATCACCCTTAAATATACTCAGTCAAACTCTGTTTGCTATGTTAAAAACGGACAGGCTATCGGTATCGGCGCAGGTCAGCAGTCAAGGATCCACTGCACAAGACTTGCAGGCAACAAGGCGGATATCTGGTGGCTCAGACAGCATCCAAAGGTACTTGGTTTGCAGTTTGTTGACGATATAAGAAGACCGGACAGAGATAACACCATTGACGTTTATATTTCCGACGAGCACGACGATGTACTTGCCGACGGCGTATGGCAGACACTTTTCAAGGTCAAGCCCGAAGTGCTTACTGCTGAGGAAAAGAAAGAGTGGATCGCTAAGAACAAGGACGTTTGTCTTGGCTCGGACGCATTCTTCCCCTTTGGCGACAACATTGAAAGAGCTAAGAAGTCGGGAGTTGCATACATTGCTGAGCCGGGCGGATCTATCAGAGATGACCATGTTATCATGACCTGCAACAAGTACAATATCGCTATGGCATTCACAGGCATCAGACTTTTCCACCACTAATAACTTGGGGAGGACAGATCTATGGATATACTCGTTGTTGGCGGCGGCGGCCGTGAGCACGCAATAATAATGAAGCTTGCCCAGTCAAAAAAAGTAGGCAGGCTGTACTGCACTCCCGGAAACGGAGGAATATCAAAGTATGCAAAATGCTTTGACGTAAGTGCAACGGATATCGACGGCGTTGTTGCTCTTGCACAGGAACTGAGCGTGGATATGGTGGTGGTTGCCCCCGACGATCCGCTGGTGCTTGGAATGGTAGATGCTTTGCAGGCTAAGGGATTCAAGACCTTCGGACCTAAAAAAAATGCAGCTATCATCGAGGGCAGCAAGGTTTTCTCCAAGAAGCTGATGAAAAAATACAATATACCCACAGCAAAGTATGAGGTCTTTGACAATAGCGAAGATGCCATTGCATATATCAAAAAGCAAAACACTTATCCGGCAGTCATAAAAGCAGACGGGCTCGCCCTTGGCAAGGGAGTTATCCTTGCACAGAACGAAGCGGAGGCTGTAAAAGCTGTTCACGAAATGATCGATGAGCTTAAATTCGGCAAAAGCAGCTCCACCGTGGTTGTCGAGGAATATCTCACCGGTCCAGAGGTCTCCGTTCTTTCTTTCACAGACGGAAAAACCATTGTTCCCATGATCTCCTCAATGGATCACAAACGTGCCCTTGACGGGGACGAGGGACTTAACACCGGCGGAATGGGCACTGTGGCTCCTAATCCCTACTACACGGAAGATATCGCCAGAGAGTGCATGGAAAAGATATTCCTGCCAACTATAAAGGCTATGAACGCCGAGGGACGCACCTTTGAGGGCTGCCTTTATTTCGGACTTATGCTTACCCCCGACGGTCCGAAGGTCATCGAGTATAACTGCCGATTCGGCGATCCGGAGACACAGGTGGTACTGCCTATGCTGGACGGTGACCTTTGCGAGATATTTGAAGCAATATACGAGCACAGGCTGTCCGATGTGAAGATCGGATGGAAGGACGGTTACTGTACCTGTGTTGTAATGGCAAGCGGCGGCTACCCCACAAGCTATGAAAAAGGATTTGAGATTTCCGGTCTTGACGAGAAGGGACAGGCACAGGGTGCAATTGTCTACCATGCGGGCACAAAGCTTAAAGACGGCAAGTTTGTTAACAACGGCGGCAGAGTGCTGGGCGTGACCTGCACCGGTCTTACCCTTCAGGGTGCTCTGGACAAGAGCTACGAAGCTGTAAAAAAGATAAGCTGGAAGAATGTTCATTATCGAAAGGACATCGGCCAGCGTGCGTTAAAGGCACTTGACATACACGATCCTCTTGACCTGGAATACAAGCAGGATATGGAGGACTATATCGAAGAAAACGGCGTATATTTAAGACAGTAAAAGTCAAACAGCTCCCACCAATACGGTGAGAGCTGTTTTTTTAATAATCTATATGGTCGTGAAGTATGTGCTTTATGCTTTTGTACAAATACGGCTTTAAGATCTGGATATCGCAGGGCTCGGAATAAAGTATCGCCGAGTAACAGGTGGAGCTTACAAGCTCTATTATCATATAGACCATTATTTCCGGATCCTTGACTGTGTTGGGAGCGTTTTCGATTATCATATTGTACACGTCGGCAAAATCCACGTCCTTTTCACTGGATCTGGTGGTAATGGCGTTCTTGAACACTCCCCAGCTGAGGTTTTTGGATATAAAGCTAAGGGTAGACTTGTTATCGCAAAGCTGATTTATAATATTGTCCACCACAAATATGATGTCCGACTCAAAGTCATGTTCCTTTTTCTCAAGCTTCATCTGAGCGATCGCTTTTTTGAACATCTGGGAGGATTTATGGGAAATAAGATGATTTCTCAGATCGTACTTATCCTTGAAGTACAGATAGAATGTGCCCTTTGCTACGCCGGCATTACTTACGATATCCGAAATAGAGGTCTTGGTCAGTCCTTTGGTGGTAAAAAGCTCAAAGGCTGTATCAAGCAGCGAGGTCTCTTTCTTCTTTTTGTTTACATCAAGCTTGCCCATTTTTACATCTCCTTGAATGATATAAACGGCTCTTTAACCTATTGTTTAAATTATAAATCCCATAAATCTCAAAGTCAAGACGTAAAAATGACCAATAGTCATTATTATTTTTTACCCATGATGTACAATGTATACAAAAATATGACCAACGGTCAATTTTTTTGTCCAAACATATTGACTAACGGTCATTTTTGTGGTAAACTTACTTTTGGAAATCAAAACAGCAATGTGACATACAATATATAATGTATGCAGATATACGTATCAAAGCTGTTTTAAGGGGGTAATGAAACAATGTATAAGTTCGGAAAGGCAGTTGTCAAAGGCAGGTTTGCTATACTTATAATCAGCCTGGTACTGCTTGTCCCGTCCCTTTTCGGTATGCTGGGCACAAGGATAAACTACGATATCCTTTCCTATCTGCCTAAGGATCTTGACACCATGAAGGGTCAGGACATAATGCTGGATGAATTCGGCAAGGGAGGTTTTGCATTCGTCATGATAGACGGTATGCAGGACAAGGACGTTAAGGAACTTGAAAAGAAATTCGCTGAGGTGGATCACGTTTGCGATGTTATATGGTATGATTCGATCGCAGATATCAACCTTCCAAAAGAGGTCCTTCCGAAAAAGCTTTATGACTTTTTCAACTCGGGAGATTCCACGCTGCTTGCAGTATTCTTTGATTCCTCGTCAGCGTCGGACGATAGCCTTAACGCCCTCAACGAGGTCAAATCTATTGCAGGAAAGCAATGCTTCGTTGCAGGTATGACAGCAGCGATCAGCGACATAAAGGATCTGACCATAAGCGAGACAACAGGATACGTTATCCTTGCGGTCTGTCTTACAAGCCTTGTGCTGGCGCTTACAATGGATTCTTTCCTGATCCCGGTATTTTTCATGCTCAGCGTTGGAATGGCTATCCTTTACAACCTGGGGTCAAACTTCTTCCTTGGAGAGATATCCTTCATAACCCAGGCGCTTACAGCTGTCCTCCAGCTTGGTGTTACAATAGACTACTCTATATTCCTGTGGCACAGCTATAAAGAGGAACAGAGTAACCACCCGGGCGACAATAAAGAAGCCATGGCGCAGGCTATATCAAAGACAATAAGCTCAGTCGTGGGAAGCTCGATCACCACAGTCGCCGGATTCCTTGCACTTTGCTTTATGTCCTACAAGCTTGGACTGGATATGGGTATAGTTATGGCAAAGGGCGTTGTTATCGGCGTTATCGCCTGCGTAACTATCCTTCCTTCCATGATACTTATATTCGACAAGGCGCTTACCAAAACAATGCACCGTGACCTTATACCTAAGCTCGACAAGCTGTCGGCTTTCATTATCAGGCACCGTGCAGTCTGCCTTACAGCATTTCTTGTGGTGCTGATCCCGGCAGTTTACGGATACACTCACACAGATGTTTACTACGATCTGACAGCTACTCTTCCAAAGGATCTTGACAGTATCGTGGCGAGCACAAAGCTGGAGGAACAGTATCACATGACCTCCACACATATAATAATGTGCGATGCAGACCTTGAACCAAAGGCTATGAACAATATGCTCAGCGAGATGAATAAAGTTGACGGCGTAAAATTCTCCCTTGGGCTCAACTCGCTGCTTGGACCTAATATTCCAAAAGAGGTAATCCCTGACAGGCTGACAAAGGTACTTAAATCAAAAAACTGGCAGATGGTACTTGTAGGATCTCAGTACAAAACAGCATCTGACCAGGTAAACAACCAGATCAATAAACTCCAGGACATAGTTTCAAAATATGACAAAAAAGCAATGGTAATAGGTGAGGCACCCTGCACAAAGGATCTGATCACAGTTACCGACAGAGATTTCAAGGTGGTCAGCGCTGTATCAATGATTGCCATATTCCTTATAATCTTCTTTGTTCTCAGATCTTTCTCGCTTCCGCTTATTCTTGTAGCGGTGATCGAGTTTGCTATCTTTGTAAATATGGCTATACCCTGCTATACCCATACTACGATACCGTTTATCGCATCTATCGTTATTGGTACGATCCAGCTTGGTGCAACGGTGGACTATGCGATACTTATGTCAACACGATACAAGCTTGAAAGAAACTCAGGAAAGGACAAAACACAGGCTGTTACCATTGCTCTTTCCACATCTATCAAGTCGATCATTGTTTCCGCTCTGGGATTTTTTGCAGCCACCTTCGGAGTTGGCGTTTACTCAAGAGTAGATATGATCTCTCAGCTTTGCAGCCTCCTTTCAAGAGGCGCTCTTATAAGCATGGTGACAGTAATACTGATACTGCCTTCAATGCTTATGTTGTTTGATCCGGTAATAATCCGTTCAACATTCGGAATGAAGAACGCAAAAACAAATAAGGCTGGCATCAATGGTGTACAGCTTCCAACAGTCGAGTGAGAAACGAAAGGGGTAAGAAAACATGAAAACATATTCAAAGATCATTGCAGGCGCACTTGCTGTAATGCTCTCAGCCGGAGCAACGGGAATGTACGCAATGGCAAATAAAAAAGAAGATGAGAAAAGCGACAGCGATGAGAGCAAAACCTCATCTGCTGAAAAGAGCACACAGCCCAACAATGCCGACGGAAAGACTTTTAAAGAAGAGACCGTCTACGTTATGACCAAGGCAAACGGAAGCAATGACAAGATCATAGTCAGCGACTGGTTAAAGAATCCTAAGGGGCTTAAAGATCTTGAAGATGTTTCAAATCTTAAAGATATTGAAAACACAAAAACCGACGAGGAATTTGACGCAAGCGGAAACAAGCTCACATGGAAAACAAACGGCGGAGATATATATTACAAAGGTAATTACTCCGGTGATCTGCCCATCGAGATGAAGGTCACATACACTCTTGACGGTAAAGAGACCAAGCCGGAGGATATGGCAGGTAAAAGCGGTAAAGTCACCATCAGATACGATTTCACCAACAAGGCAAAACAGACCATAAACATAAACGGCAAAGATCAGCAGGTGTATGTCCCCTTCCTTCTGACCACAGGATCTATCCTTGACGGGGATATATTCTCAAATGTTACCATCAAAAACGGAAAGGTCATCTCCGACGGAAACAAACAGATATTCGTGGGCGTTGCAATGCCCGGACTTGAAGAGAGCCTTAACGTTGAGGGCTTGAAGGAAAGCTTGAAAAAGTCTGATGAAAAGGCTGCTGAAAAGCTTGATGAAAAGGGTGTTGAGATACCTAAATACGTTGAGATCTCAGCAGATGTTAAAAACTTTGAGATGCCCACAACTCTGACTCTTGCCACAAGCAATCTTCTTTCAAACGCACAGATAGATACCAAGGATATCCTTGATGCAGTAGAAAGCAAGCTCAACGAAATGTCTAAGGGGGTTGACCAGCTTTCAACAGGCGCAGGCAAGCTCAACGCAGGTCTGAAAACCCTTAACGGCTCGGTAACTCCCCTTTCAGAAGGGATAACAAAGCTTTACACAGGCGCAGGAGAGCTTAACACAGGGCTTAAAACCGCACAAGACGGTGCTTTGCAGCTTTCACAGGGAGCAGCTACTCTCAGCGGATCCACAGATAAGCTTACAAACGGCATTTCCGAACTGAAAACAGGTTCGGCTACCCTTTCCGCTAAGCTTGGGGAGGCTTCAAAGGGAGCAAAGACCCTTGCAGGCGGCGCATCTACCCTTGCAGGCGGCTTTGCACAGCTTGACCAGCAGCTGCCTACTCTTGTAAGCGGAACTCAGCAGCTCAAAACAGGCGCACAACAGCTTGCTGACGGTTCATCAAAGCTCAGCACAGGTGCATCGCAGCTTAATACAGGTCTTTCTCAGGCTCAGCAGGGAGTTGCACAGCTCCAGGGCGGTGCACAGCAGCTTGACACAAGCTTGAAGCAGCAGCTTGACAAGACCGCCGACGGTACGCTTGCAAACGCAACAGCGAAGCTTTCCGCAGGGGCAAAACAGGTATCCGACGGACTTGCACAGATGAACACACAGGTAGCAAATCTCCCCACTCAGGTACAGCAGCTTGGACAGGGTGTTGACACCGCTGCATCAAACCTTGAAACGACCATATCCGCAAACGAGCAGGTGCTCAATGTACTTAAACAGCTGAAGGATAACAGCACTGACCCTGCACAGGTACAAACGCTTGCAGGCTCTATCACAGCACTTACGCAGACCATTGCAGGTCAGAAACAGATACTTGCCGCCCTTAAAAACGGCACCGACCCCAACAATCCTACTATCAAAGACGGAATTTCCGCACTTGAAACAGGCGCAGGCACAATAAAGACATCTGTGGGGGCACTTGCAAACGGTTCGGCACAGGTAAATACAGGCGCACAGCAGATCGATGCAGGCGCAAATCAGCTTATGAGCCAGGCACAGCAGGGTGCAGAGCAGATCTACGGCGGATTGACCCAGCTCAACGGAAAATTCACAGAAAAAAACACAGGTATACTTGATGGCTCAAATGCCCTCAGCAGCGGACTTTCAGAGCTTAACAAAGGTGCAGGCGCACTTAACAGCGGCGTTCAGAGCGCCAGCAGCGGTATAGGCGAGCTTACCACGGGACTGGGACAGCTTTCAAGCGGTGCAAAGCAGCTCAACGGCGGTGCATCACAGCTTTCCGGAGGTCTTGTTCAGCTCCACGACGGTGGTGTAAAACTTGATTCCGGCATCGGTCAGCTTTCCGGCGGCGCAGCCCAATTCAAAGGCGGAGCAAAGCTTCTTGCAGAGAAGATGACTACCCTTTCTGACGGACTCAAACAGCTTGCAAACGGAAGCGGTGAGCTTTACAGCGGCATCGGCACCCTCAAGGAGGGCAGTGCTCAGCTTACAGATGGTGTAAAGCTGCTTGCTGACGGTGCTAAAGAGCTTGACGACGGAATGAAGAAGTTTAAAACAGAGGCTGTTGACAAGATAATGAAGGTATATAACGATGAGATAAAAGGACTTATGGATAAACTCAGCGCTGTTACCAAAGCCTCCGGCGCATACAATAACTTCTCCGGTATTGCTGACGGCACCGAAGGCGAGGTCAAGTTTATCTTTGAAACAGAAGGCATCACAAGTAAGAATGAAAAGTAATTACTCCCCTTTTTCATTTCTATAAAAAAGTAAGGCACTCGTTTGAACTGCGAGTACCTTATTTTTTTATTTTACGCCATGATATCATCCCCCGATGCAGATTATGCTACAAAACGGCCGGAAAGTGTAGTTTATACTACATTTCACATGAACATTATCTATTGAAAATAGCGCAAATGCGTGATATCATATAAATAACCAAAGAGAAAAGGCACAAACAACACAGGAGGAAACACAATGAATAACACAAAGAGAACCGGTAAGATAAAAAGAACAGTCGCTTCCCTGCTGGCAGCAGCAATGCTCATGACAACAGCCGCTTCGGTCGCTGCAAGCGCAGACAACACTCAGGCAGTTAACTCTATGAGCACCACTCAGGTGTTGCAGCAGAAAAAGGACATCAACAAGTTGGAGAATCTTGGTATTGATACCCTCCTGGGTGCATTACAGGATTTTGTTCCGGGCGGATTTACAATCTCACCGATGATAAAAATGTTTGCAAACAGTCTTCTGGGCGAAAGCAATGAGCTGACGCTGGATGATGTAAATGTTAAACTGGATGACCTTTTCTCCAAAATCGACAAGCTCAACGATGACCTGAGAGATTCAATGGAAAACATCACCGCTCTTCAGAATTTTGATACATTCGATCTCAAGACATTCAACTCTCAGATAAAAGAGATACTCAGCCAGATACAGACCATACGAAAGCTCAATATCTCAGACGATGAAAAGTATGCAAGGATCGCTGCGCTGATAAACAACAACAGCAACTGGGCTGAAAGCGGAAATGTATTTGTTACTTTCTCAAGCCTTACACAGTCCCTTAACAGAGCAAGCCTTACCAAAAAGGGCGACATTTTTACAATAATCTACGATCACTTTGCAAAGTCGGAAATGTTCAGCGGAGC
>AUXO016301152.1_pt1 | contig 10808 bp, 6 predicted proteins | sample 768731 | NCBI WGS metagenome assembly AUXO01 (sample SAMN02715735, study PRJNA202380) | gut metagenome | biome: sheep rumen | host: Ovis aries | place: New Zealand: Palmerston North
ACACGATGTTTTGTGATGGTTTGGATGAATTCTGCATGCCAAGGAGATATAGTCGTGATAGCCTTCGCTTGACGTAATACTGCATTCCGACGCCTTCTGTGTATTGCCCGATAGATACCCCGGAAAGGCATCAAGAATCGAGACTGATGCTGATATTGATACCTCGAGTCATTCACCTGTTCTTCCAAGTCTCGAATATCGCATACCAAAGGTATATTGAGTCGTCTGGCGATGCGTGCTGCAGCCCCTAAGGGAGAGTCATTGAAGCTTGAACAAAGGACGAGATCATATGGCTCATTGCCGGATAGTCGGTGAATAAACCGGCTCGCAAAAGCGCGATTATACCAGTCGGTCAACAATGTCCATATAGCCTTCGCCAACCACACAAGCGTGCCACCGTGATACATTCGAATCGTCTGAATGGGGTAGGCGTGCGTAAACGTAAGTGGCTTACCATCTTCCGTTAATAGGGTTACGCCGTATCCTTTTCGTGCCAAATAATCGCATAGATAGCGCACACGCGGGAGGTACCCTGGTGCTACCAGCGGATCGGAAACAACTAATATGTTTGGCTTGCGAGTGCTCATTTGATCAAGGCCAATATCTTCGGGTATAATGCGCGGTGATAAGACTCGCCTGCAAAATTGTTATTATGCCACAGCAGACATAAATCGCCGTGGTGTAATTTAACCTTCGCAATCAAGCGCTCACACAAGAAGTATGCCTCATCTTCCGTTAAATGCATATACTTACTCAATGTGGTATCCATCACCATTAGCGGATGTAACGTAAGGTTCGTTAACTGCATCGTTTTCGGATTAATCCATCGCACGGCGCGGCACGTCTGCAGACGGAATCCGGCTTGGTCCGCAAAACCCATCGTGAAATCGTCGGTATAACCCGCATCCGCTAAGCGCTGCAACTGCTCAATGGAGCAGCGTAAGTAATGAGCGCGGTACATCTTACTGTATTCAATAGCTGGTATAGAACCGTAGTAACTGCCATGCACGCCAAGATAGACGTTATTATGACGAAGCATGTGCTTCAAGCGTCTCCAGTCACGTCCGTGTAGGCAGTATTGTGGATAATCATACCCTCTCCCGCGAGTGCGCTTAACAAAATAGATTGGCTCTGCTTTCTTGACTTGACGGTCTTGCTCGAGAATCCATGGAAAAGTGTACAAAGGGTCTTGGTGAATATCTCGTAACGCAGCCCAAACCGCTTTCCCCTCTCCACGTCGCAAACCACCTAACGCACCGCGTAAATGACGATATTGACTAATCGCATCAATGTCATGCGTCAAATAAATATGATGATATCCGCTTTCCGGTAGTGGCATATTCAGTTGCTTCAACACCAATCGAGCATACTCGTCCAAACGAGGAATTTGCAAACGACTCTTTTGATTTAACATCGAATAAGCAGCTAAGAATCGTCCGTGTTCATCGCGTTTCGTATTCAGCACTTCTTCCGCACGAGAAGTGAAGAAAAAGACAGCGTACACGATATCTGTACGAATAATCGTCTTGCCCTTCGAGGGTTGCTCCACTTCCGGCTTTTTCAACTCAGGCAGAATAAGGTCCTTTCCTAAATGACCATTTGGGACGATGATAACATCGTGTGTCTCCAGCTCTTTCTCGTCTGCCGTGTAGGCTACACGGGCTGCGGCTTCGGTGTCTCCGTAGCACAACCACTCAATGATATAATCAATAATTTCTTTCATCTTCAACTCTCACTCAGTATTTCCCATTCGTATAGTTTCTGTTCTATCTGATGTTTGATGGTTTCGTACTTTTGAAAGTTCTCCGTCGTTTGATTTTCCGTATTGGCCAGTAGGTGCTCCATTTCCGCCTGTTTCGCTTCTAACGTAGCAATAGCCTCTTCTACTTCCGCAATCTGTTTCTCTTTCTTTCTTCGCTCTGCTGCTGCAGCTTTTTGAGCAGTGTAGTCCTGCTTGGAGGAACTCGGAGTATTCTGATTCGACAGAGTATTCGGATTACTTGGATTCTTTCGTTCCAATTCCTGTAAACTATCCATCTTCTTTGCTCGCAGGAAATCATAGATGCCGCCTAAATGCTCTTTGACACGACCTCCTCCAAACTCGTATACTTTACTTACTAATCCATCCAGGAAATCACGGTCGTGACTGACGCATATAAGAGTTCCGTTAAAATCCTGCAGCGCTGCTTTTAGCACATCTTTGGATGGCATGTCCAAGTGGTTCGTCGGCTCATCCAGTATCAGTAAGTTACACGGCTCTAACAATAGACGTATCATCGCTAAGCGACTGCGTTCTCCTCCGCTCAACACCTTCACTTTCTTCTCACTCGCCTCACCGCCGAACATGAATGCACCCAGAATATCACGTATCTTAGTCCGAATATCGCCGACTGCTACATAATCAATCGTCTCAAAAACCGTCAGGTTCTCATCCAGCAGCGCGGCTTGATTCTGAGCGAAATAACCGATCTTGACATTGTGCCCGATCTTGAGGTTTCCCAAATAGTCCAATTGCCCCATGATGCATTTCACCAGCGTCGTCTTGCCTTCTCCGTTCTTACCTACAAAAGCTACTTTCTCACCTCTCCGAATTGTGAAGGTTACATCGTGAAATACATTATGTGTCCCAAAATCTTTGCGCAGATCTTCTACAATCAGAGGAAAATCACCACTGCGCGGAGCGGGTGGGAAACGCAGATTTAACTTACTGGTGTCCTCCAAATCCACTTCTAACCGCTCTAACTTATCCAACTGCTTGATGCGACTCTGCACCTGTACTGCTTTTGTGGCTTTGTAACGAAAGCGCTCGATAAACTCCTCCGTATCCTGAATCATTTTTTGTTGGTTCTGATACGCTCTTACTTGTTGTTCGTGCCTTTCTTTACGTAACTCCACAAAGCGAGTATAATTAACATTGTAATCATAGATTCGTCCTAAGGTGATTTCGATCGTTCGCTGACACACATTGTCGATAAACGCGCGGTCGTGACTTACCATCAGTACAGCCGAGGGACTGCTTTTCAAAAAATCCTCTAACCATTGTATGGACTCGATATCCAAGTGATTGGTCGGCTCGTCCAATAGCAGCAAATCCGGATGACTCAATAATATCTTCGCCAACTCAATACGCATGCGCCAACCTCCACTGAACTCACTACACGGTCGGTCGAAATCTCTACGTTCAAAACCCAAACCGATCACAGTGCGGTCCATCTCGGCTACAAAGCGTGCCTCGTCTTCGTGTGCAACCTGCATCATCTCTTCGCGGAGCGTACGGTCGTCGTGAAAAAGCATCACTTGCGGCAAGTACCCTATCTTCATATCGGTTTCACGGGCAATGCGACCACTCGTTGGTTGGTATTCTCCCGCAATAAGACGAAGCAAAGTTGTCTTGCCCGCTCCATTCTTACCTACCAAGGCTATCCGTTCCTTCCGGTTGATGAGGAACGTGATATCGTCCAACACCGGGCGGGACGAGAACTCCATCGATATGTGATCAATTGTCAGCATTCTGTCCGTATAGTTTTTTATTCAGTACGCGCCATAGAATTAGCGTTAAAATCGTCGCCAAAGCAAAATCTGCAAATAACAATAACCATATATTCCAGTTTCGCCCTAAAATAGCCAAGCCAATGAAGAGCAGACTGGCGCTTAACAATACACAGGTCGTCTGAAGGTGATTTAAACCTGTGCGCAGAAGCAAGTGATGAATATGATTCTTATCCGGCGCAAAAGGACTGCGGTGTTGCTTGATGCGCGTGAGGCTGACGCGGATGGTATCAAAGATAGGGATGGTCATCACGCAGATAGCTACCGCGGGAGCAGCGCTCATATGATAAACCTCCGGCACTACATGATACGCATTCTGCTCGCAGAAACGGAAGACGAAAGCTGTCAGTAGATATCCCAATAGCAAACTGCCCGAATCGCCCATGAAAATCTTACCTCGATGACCAAACACATTATAGATGAAAAACACCGCCAGCGAACCGATCATACAAATCGCTAATATTGACCAACTGGTAGAACCCACCAGCCCGAAATAGATAGCGAAGAAAAGGCAGTATAGGATACCCAAACCGCTCGCCAAGCCGTCAATACCGTCAATCAAATTGATCGCGTTAATGATGGCTATCAGTACAAAGAGCGAGATGATATAACTCGGTATGATACCCATTTCACCTATACCGAAGATGCCATGAAGATGTGTCAGACGTAGATTTCCAAAACCAATCAACGCGATGCCCGCCAAGGCTTCTCCCAATAGCTTGGATAAAGGAGTCAACACCAGTACATCGTCGATAAAACCAACGGCCATAATAGCCGCAATACCAATCAAAAAGAACTGGTTATTCGTGATCTGCGAATAGTTAAATAACAGGTACGAGAGCATCACGCTGAAGTAGATATCCAGACCGCCGATATTAGGTACCTCACCCGTGTGACTCATTCGTTTGTTCGGACGAACGACAAAGCCCTTCGCTTTTGCGATGCGAAGTACGACAGGCATGCCTATCCAGCCCAAAATAAAACTGACAATGCCGATCAAATAACTATGTTCGATAAAAAACGCTTGTATCATTGTGGATCTAATTGCTCATAAATGGAATTGTTACTAATGTATTCCGGCACAATCTGTTTCATCAACTTAACAGTAGTGAACGGTTTAGCCATACGGCTTGTCTCAATTAACTGGTCTATCGCTTGACTTACTTCATCGAATTCAAACTCTCTTACGCGAGCTACCATGATCTTTTGGTTACTCGTCGGCATGGTAATTTCTTTCTGGTTCAGCAGTTCCTCGTATAACTTCTCGCCGGGACGCAGACCCGTGAAGACAATCTGAATATCCTTCTCCGGAATATAACCCGCCAAACGAATCATGTTACGTGCCAAATCCAGTATCTTTACCGGTTTACCCATGTCAAATACATATATTTCACCGCCCTCTCCTAACGTACTGGCTTCCATCACCAAACAACAGGCTTCCGGAATAGTCATGAAATAGCGAATGATATCCGGATGAGTTACGGTCAACGGACCTCCTGCCGCAATCTGTTTGCGGAAGAACGGTATGACCGAACCATTGCTGCCCAATACATTGCCGAAACGGGTCGTGATGAACTTTGTACACGAGGCATTCGTCTTGTGTAATTTACGGAAAAGCGACTGTACGTATATCTCCGCAATACGTTTACTTGCGCCCATGATATTAGTCGGGTTAACCGCCTTATCCGTAGAAATCATTACAAAGCGCTGTACACCGTATTTAACAGCTAAGTCCGCCATGTTCTTCGTCCCTAACACATTCGCCTGAATAGCCTCATTCGGATAACTCTCCATCAAAGGCACATGTTTGTATGCTGCGGCGTGATAAACGACGTCAGGACGCATCTCATTGTATATTTGCTCGATACGCTCGCGATTGCGCACGTCCGCAATAATAGGTATGAAACGGGAATCCGGATAGTTGGCATGCAAATCTAACACCAAATCATGCAGAGGCGATTCGGCGATGTCTAACAGAATCGTCACTTGCGGCTCATATTTCTGTATCTGACGAACTAACTCACTTCCGATACTACCTGCAGCTCCGCTTACCATCACTACGCGTTGGTGGATAATTTGACGCACGTTCTCCGTGTTTACTTCAATCTGTGGACGCTCCAACAAATCTTCAATCTTAATCGCATCAATTCGACCGATACGCATCGCGTCTATTGCCTCGACGTTGTCGAACTGCGTGAAGTACGGGGTCGTTAAGATACGAATGTTATGGTCGATAAAAACCTGTAAGTCTTTCGCCGGATTAATCTTACGCATCTTCATCGGCGATACAATGACATGTTTAATCCCGCGTTTCTCCATCCAGTGAAATAGACTCTCATTCAACGGCCGCACGCGCAGACCTGCCAACGCATATCCGCGACGTTCATCAGGTTCGGTGATGAATCCTACTGGACGATACGGACTGTTTCCGACCGAGCTGAGCATTTTCGCTATCGCAATACCTGCAACTTGCGTGCCGTAAATCATCACCGGAGGATTCCCCTGGCTTCGCTCAAAAGTATCATTCAACGTCTTAACGCCTACGCGTAGCGAGAAAAGCAATACAAACGAAATGGGAACATAGACGGCAATAACCGTGTTCATGAACGGATGTTCTCCAACCACATGGTCCATGACGAGATTAACAACTATCAGTACGAGTCCTGTCGAGATATTCGATAGCAGAACTTTGATCGTATCGATAAACGTCGAATAGCGAATGATTCCCGAATATGTCTGGAAAATGCAGAAGAATGCCAACTGCACAGCCATGATAATCAAGAACTGCACTCCGATGGATATCAGCTGAAGGTCTAAATTCCCGTAGTGAAAGAATCCGCTACCGATCCACACGCTTAACCAGAAAGCGATGCTGCAGAGTAGCAAATCCATCATCAATACTCCCCAACGGGGAAGATAATCCTTTAAAATACTATTTCGCATGGTTAGATTCTATAATTTGGGCAAGATACTTGCCGGTATAACTCTCTTGATGCCGGGCTACCTCTTCCGGGGTACCCGTACAAACGATATATCCGCCTTCTGTTCCTCCTTCCGGACCTAAATCAATCACGTGGTCGGCTGCCATAATCACAGACGGATTGTGCTCAATGATGATAACGGTGTGACCGTTGCTGATCAGCCTGTTTAAAGCCTTCAGCAGCACCTCGATATCGCGCTGATGCAAACCCGTTGTCGGCTCGTCAAAAACAAAGATCGTCGGACGGTTCTCTTCCTGCGCAAGGAATGAGGCTAACTTAACACGTTGACTCTCTCCGCCCGATAACGTACTACTGCTTTGGCCTAACTGGATATAACCCAAACCTACATCCTGTAGCGGTTTAAGTCGTTTGACAATTTTTGCACACGTCTCGTCTTCGCTGAAGAACTCAACCGCCTGATTCACGGTCATACAGAGCACATCGTATATCGATTTACCCCGATAGTGAACATCCAGTATGTCTTGCTTGAAACGCTTGCCGTGACATTGCTCGCATTCAATCACAAGGTCCGCCATGAACTGCATCTCAATCGTAATCGTTCCTTCGCCTTGACATGTCTCGCATCGACCGCCCGGGGTGTTGAAAGAGAAATAGGCAGGACTGAAACCTAATTGTTTCGACAGGGCCTGCTCGGCATATAATCGCCGTATCTCATCGTACGCCTTCAAGTACGTCACTGGGTTGCTGCGGCTCGAACGACTAATCGGGTTCTGGTCCACATATTCGATGTCGCGCATGAGGTGCAGACTGCCTTTGATATGACCGAAATCACCCGTGTGCTCCATGATAACTCCGCCATAGTGCTTCTTCAGAGCAGGGTAGAGCACTTTGCTGACCAGACTCGACTTACCACTTCCGCTCACACCTGTCACCACTGTCATCACATGCAGCGGAAAACGAACTGTCAGATTCTTCAGATTGTTCTCGCACGCACCTTCCACCTCGATATAGTTATTCCAATGGCGTCGCTGGGTCGGGATATCGATTTTGAACCACTCCGATCGAGGTTTGCCCTCATACACAATTTCTCCGCCATGACGTCCGGCGGCAGGACCGATCTCAATCACATGGTCCGCTGCGGCTATGATATCCGTGTCATGCTCCACGACAACAATCGTATTCCCTAAGTCGCGCAACTCTTTCAGCACATGAATCAGTAATTCCGTATCTCGCGGATGCAATCCGATGGATGGCTCATCCAGCACATACAACGAACCTACCAGACTGCTGCCCAACGACTTCGCTAAGTTGATACGCTGACTCTCGCCGCCCGACAAGGTGTTGCTCTGGCGGTTCAACGTCAGATAACTTAATCCCACATCGTGCATGAACTGAAGCCTGTGATTAATCTCAATCAACAGCATCTCTGCCGCTTGCTGCTCGGTTGCCGGCAACTGCAACGCATCAAACCACGTCTGCAGTTCCGAAATCGGCATCGCGCATAACTGTTGGATATTCTTGCCGTTGATCAGCACGTATTCCGATTCTTTGCGAAGATGAAAACCGCGACAAACAGGACAAATCGTCTTCCCCTTGTAACGTGCTAACATCACCTTGTATTGAATCCGGTTATACTGCTTCTCTTCCAACTCCTTGAAGAAATCATGCAAGCCTCGGAAATATTCATTACCTGTCCAAATAAGCTGTTTCTGCTCATCCGTCAAGGCATAGAATGGCGTGTGAATCGGAAAATCGAACTTCGCCGCATTCATTACCAGCGCATCTTGCCATTCCTTCGTCTTCTCTGTCTGCCAACAAGCTATAGCCTGTTCGTATACTGATTTGGACTTATCCGGAATAACCAAATCTACATCAATACCGATTACCGAACCTACACCCTTGCATTCCGGACACGCTCCCACCGGATTGTTAAAATCGAATAAATGCTCACTCGGCTCTATAAACTGAATGCCGTCTGCCTCGAAGCGCTCGGAGAAAACTTTCGTCCTTGGTACATTATCCCATTGGGCCTGCACCTGACATTCTCCATTTCCTTCAAAGAAGGCTGTCTGAACACTGTCCGCAAAGCGGTTGCTTGTCGCCTGCTCGTGGTCCACGATGATACGGTCGACTAACAGATAAGCCTCATGCCCTTTTGCCTGTTTCCAGGTCTCTGCATCCAAACGAACAGTGTCCCCGTCTATCATCATGCGACTGAAACCCTGACTTAACCACAATGCCATTTGCTCCTTCAACGTCCTACCTTCCGGCAGTACTATCGGACTCAGCAAATACAGACGAGTACCCTTGGGCAAACTCTCCATGTATTGCACGACATCGCGAATCGTATTGCGCTTCACTTCTTCCCCGCTCACAGGCGAGTAGGTGTGGCCTACGCGCGCGAAAAGCAATTTCAGATAGTCATAGATCTCCGTGACCGTCCCTACGGTGGAACGGGGATTGCGACTCGTCACTTTCTGTTGAATGGCGATGGCAGGAGGGATGCCTTCGATCTTCTCTACTTCCGGCTTCTGCATGCGACCCATAAACTGACGCGCATAAGCACTCAAACTCTCTACATACCGCCGTTGACCTTCTGCATAGAGGGTGTCGAACGCTAACGAACTCTTGCCGCTACCGCTCACTCCGGTCACCACTGTCAATTGATTGCGCGGTATATCTACCGACACATGTTTCAAATTGTGTGTGTCCGCTCCCTCTATTCGGATGAAATCTTCTGTCACAATGCTTTCTGCCAAACCCTTATCGAATAGCTGCTACTGCCTCCTCTTTCAGACGCAAGTACTCACTACTCGTCATGTCGCGTTGAGCTTTTGTTAACTTTGGAACACGAATCTGCGTACCTACAGGCACATTACTCGGGTTGTCAATACGATCTCTGTTCGCATCATACAGATACGGCCAGTAATCCGGATGACCGTAGTATTTACGGGAAATCCAAGCCAGACGACTACCTTCGGTAATCTCTTCTGTCAACAGCAACTCCTCATATTTGGCCTTCTTAGGCTCTTCTTTCTTGGTTGCAACCGGCTTGGCTTCTGCCTTTTGATCTTTCTGAACCTCGGCCTTCGGAGCTTCGCTTTCTGCTACTTGCTCTGCGGTCTCTTCCGGCACTTCCAGAACTAACTCGTCCTCTGCCGCTGCAGCCTCAACCTCCTCACTCGGAGCCGAGCACTTGTTGAACAACTCGATCTTATCAACTTTCTCCTTCAGAATATCAAACCACTCGCAAACTTGCTTGCGCAGGAAGAAATAGCCTACTACGCAGAGAATTAACAAGATGATGAAGAAAATCAACAACGCACGCAAGAAATAATTCTTTTTCTTGGCTGGCTTCTCCAATACAATCAGCGGCTCTACCTCTTCTTTCTGCTCTTCCTCCTTCGGCTCTTCAGCCACAGGCTCTTCCTTCTTCGGCTCGTCCGCAGGAACTTCTGCGATTACCGGCTCTGCCACTATAGGTTCTTCCGCCTTCGGCTCTTCAACCACAGGTTCTTCCTCCTTCGGCTCTTCAGCCACAGGCTCTTCCTCCTTCGGCTCTTCCTCCTTCGGTTCTTCCTCCTTCGGCTCTTCAACCGGAGCAGCTTCCTCTACCGGCTCTTCCGCCTTTTCTTCCTTTGGAAGTTCACCCAGGTCACCTAAGATATCTACGATCTCATCCGCCTGAGCACCTAACTTCTGAATCGGCTCGAGAGCCTCAACAGCCTCACCGGCCTCCACTTTCTCGATTAACTCTTTTACCCCCGCCTCGGGAACAAAAGAAACCTTGTTGTAGCCTTCAATCGTGATCTCGCTACCGGTTGTTACATCCACGCTTTTACGCGGAGCAACAGCTTGTAACTTAAATGTACCCAGACCGTTGATCTTTACTTGTTTTTCTGTCTTCAGCGCTTCTAATAACTGTGCATTGAATGCAGTCAGGAAGGTGTTGGCATCCTTCTCGCTGATGTTCGCACGTTGCGCTAACGCACGACGTAATTCACTCCAACTTAATTTATCTGCCATAACTTAGAGTTTTTTAAGTTCTTCTTTTACGTTTGCTGTGGCTTTGAAAACCAACTGATTCTTACTCGGCGCAATAGTACGCTCACCCGTTCGAGGATGAACAATCGTCCGCTCTTTGCGCTCTTTTACTTCCAAGGTTCCTAAACCCTGTAACTGAATGGCCTTGCCGTCCATCAGATTCTCACGCATGATAGCAGTCGTCGTCGCCAATAACTGCTCCGCGTCTTTCTTACTCAGGCCCGATCCAGATACAATCAAGCCAATGAATTCTTTCGTTAGCATGGTATAATA
>AUXO010252684.1_pt1 | contig 10807 bp, 13 predicted proteins | sample 768731 | NCBI WGS metagenome assembly AUXO01 (sample SAMN02715735, study PRJNA202380) | gut metagenome | biome: sheep rumen | host: Ovis aries | place: New Zealand: Palmerston North
ACTGCAGCAAAATATAAAGATGGTAGTTGAGCTTGGTATAATACAGGAAATAATTTATTATATTTTTATACAGGCAGTCAATGAAGAGCTGTCAATACTTATCAGTAAAATAATTAAAGGGAACGCTTATTGCGTTCCCTTATTTTTTTTGGTATAATTTCTTAAAGGAGATTGTCCAAATATGAGTGAAAATTATAAAATTTATCCCATGGAAGTTCCCTATAATTTTAGACCAAATTTTTTTCAAGGCTTAGATGCCATGTGTCAATATAAAGAATATATTAAGTTTATTTATATGCCGCCTTGGAAGGAAGATTATTCTGGAAATACAAGAGAATATTTATGGGATTGTCCATGGGCGCCAAAGACTAGAGAAGATTATCTTGATAGATTGCAAAAAATTCAAAGTTATGAAGTTCCAGTGTGTATTTTATTACAAAATAATAGCACATATGATTTATTTGAAAAGTATTATGCTTTAGGCGTACGACATTTTATTATTGGTAATGACAGTCTAGCAAAGCAGATAAAAGAAAATTATAATGATACGTATTTGGTAGCGTCCATAACAAAAGTTCTTTTCTCAAAAGATATAATAGAGAATGATTATTCTATGTACGATGAAATCGTCTTATGGTTTTGGTTTAATCGTCATTTAGAAGAAGTTAAGACGTTACCAAAGAAATATAAATATAGCTTACAAGTTAATGCTGGATGCTATTATAATTGTCAATGGCATGAATATCATTGGTATCATTATCATGATGATTTCATGAATTTAGGACTTGCTTTTAATCCTAATTTACCTTGCGTTAAATACCGTCAAGTTGATAGAAATCAAATTATAATTCCTCCAGAAGATTTAAGCTATTTTGATCCATATGTAGAAGGATATAAACTTGTTGATAGAGAATCTTCTACAGATTTGATTGTAAATCATTTTTTATCTTATGTATTTAGAAATTCATTTGTAGCAGATTTGGCAAATTGCTATGATATTAATGAAGATTTCTTAAAACAAACTGGACATATAAAACCAGTAGATTTCTATGATATACCAGATTCTTATGATCCGTTAGCATATTTAGAAGGTTTTGATTATGAATAAAGTATTAGATTATGAGTACAAAGATAGAAAACCTAAAGATACGGTTGAATGTATTAAAAAATTTTTTCTTAATCGAGGTTTTCGATTTAAAATTGAAGAATTAGAAGAATCTGAAGTTAAGACATACTCTTGTCATATTAAATTATTTTATAAAGATAAATTTATTCTTTTCTCAAATGGTAAAGGTGCGACTGCGAAACTAAGTTTGGCGAGCGGTTTTGGTGAATTATACGAACGGTTCTGTAATGGAATTAAATATTTTACTCAAAAGAATTTTTTCCACAAGGTTAAGGCTGTTAATAAAGTTAATTTGGGATATTATGTACATCCAGAAGAACGAATTATGTCTTATGAGGAAATTCTTTCTGAACAAAAGATATATTCGTTTTTTGGGGAAATTGTTGGCTATGATGAGGATAAATTGCAACGATTTATATCTGCAATTACCAACAGTGAATATGTAGGAATCCCATATAAAAGTATTCTTAATGAAGATATTAAATACCTTGATCCGCAATTAATTATCAGAATAATGGATAGCACTGGTATGTGCGCGGGGAACTCGTTTGAGGAGGCTTTTAATGAAGGCTTCTCTGAACTTCTGGAGCGTTTTACGTATTTTAACCTCTTGCAAGAAGAAGAAGGTTTGTCAGAGTATTACGTCATTAATACTGATAATATCCAAAATGAAAAATTGCAAGAATGCTTAACCGCAATAAAAGAAAAAGGATATAAATATTATATAATCGACTTATCTTATTATTCGGGCTGCCCTGTTATTATGGGATTATTAATTAACGAAAAAGATCATTATAGCAAAATTAATTTTGGGTGTTTTCCAGTATTTGAAATTGCACTTATGCGCACGATTACAGAAATGTATCAAAATACAAGAGAATTAAATGAAAAGAAAGATTTACTTCAAATACCATCAGAATTTAATTATAATGGTTCTTATGTATTAAGAGAACATAAAGGTGGATTAAGTAATGTAGCGTACATTCCTCCTTGGTTCTTTGATAGAATTCAATATAAAGATAGCTATAACCCAGAGGTTTTTCTAAAAGAAAATGTTTCTTCAAAAGAAGTATTTGAGCATTATAAGGATTTTATTCGAGAAAATAAGTTACATGTTTGGTATATTGAAAATGGATTAATTCCAGAAGTCAAATCACTACATATTTATATTGATAATATTAATGATTATATTCCTTTTGGCTGTTATTTAGAGAATGACGTTAATTACAATAAAATCTTTAATGTATTAGGCACGTTCATGAAATATGAACATATGATGTATAATGAAGAGCAAGATTTTAGTGATATTGATATAAAGAATGACGCAATTAATGTATATCCAAGCGAACCATCAGATGAATTAGCTTTTATGTGTTTATATACAGAGCCTATTTATCCTTTATGGCCTAGCTTCTGGACATTGGATAATATTATTTGCGATATGGATAATTTAAATGATGGCTCTCTTTGTCAGAAATACTATTTCATGTTTATCTTTGACGATATGAAGAAATATTGCACCATTAGACGATATGTCAATAGTGGATATGATTATGAAGAAATGTCTAGTATCTTAAAGAATTTGGGTATTAAAGATTTTACAATGAAAGATTATGAAAATGCAAATGATATAAATTATCTCGTTAAGAAAATTCTTATTGAACCAAGTTGGAATTACTTCCATTCTAAAGAATATGCAATGCTATGTTTAAGCATGACAAAAAAATAAAGCCGGCATATATTATGCCGGCTTTTTAATAGTCTGTACGTTTAATAAAGTTAAAGAAAATACCTGTATCTATAATAAACTTGATAGGATATCTAAGATAATAATATTGAAATTGCGCGATTTCAAAATCATCCTTTAAAAGATTATCAACTTCTGAATAAATTTGTTCTGTTGTTTTGTTTAAAAAGATTGTACTATCTACGGGAAAATAATAGAGATAATCCGCGAACGCAGGGAATGTAATTAAAGTCTTTTTATATTCAGGATAATCTTCTAATACAGTATAAAGAGTTTCTTCGCTATTGGCGGAAGAATTTGCTCTATAAGTTGCTATAAGCGCGTTAAATATTTGCTGATTTGGGATGCATCCATATCAAGTAGATTTGATTCTTTTTTCTTCTTTATCATTTGGTCAATTCCAAAAGAAAGGAAAGTCTGGGAAATCAAAAACCCTATCCATGTTTTTAGTAAAAACACTATCCTTATGTACATATATGATTTTATCATATTGCGTTAAATTAAATGGATATGTTATATTTTTATCATTATTTCATTCATCAAAGAACTGATATTCTTCTGGAATAATAAGATACTCAATATTTAATTCTTCTAATTTATTTAAGGTTTCTTGAGTAATATTGTTTGCGCACATTACAATAAAAGGATAAATTGATAAAGTTTTTTGATAACTATAATGTAAAGCAATTATATTACCTAACATTTCATTAAAAGGCAGATATGTTATATAAATATTATTATTCATATTATACCTCCTTAATTATCAAATTTATTTATTAAAAAATCAATTTGATCCTCTGTTAATGTGCAACTATTATCTATTTCTGCCATCCCTCAAAGGATTATTTCGTATATTTTATTTTTATTAAAATTAACGTCAATAAGGGAATTGGCTGTATCGAAAATATATTCATTTTCAAACTGTGAAACTTTCATACTATTTTCCTCCCTTATTTAAAAAATCAGTTAAAAATTGCTTTCCTTTAAGCGCAATAATACTTAGGATAACAGTATCAACAGAATATCCAGAAACTTCATGCTGTTGGTGCGTTATATCAGAATAATCTCATGCGAGATTCTTATTAGCGCAGAAAACCCCAGATAAAGATCATGGATATTTTCTTATATTATCAAATGGAGCTATAATAATATTTTTTTTAGCAGATTCAATAATATAATCATTATATTCTTTAGTTTCTCAACAGAGTGGAATACAATAAATTGTATCACTATTGGATAATAAAGAAGGTAAATCTTCTAAACCATGAAGTTTTTCTCATTTTAATCTAAAACGATTTTCTAATGCTGGATATAAAGAAGAATTTGATAGCAAAGAATACATATCAATTCCGTGTGAATTATCAAAATCTATTAATGTAATAAGTTTTCAACTTATAGGTAAATCTAAAGATTTAAAAAACTCATTATTAATTGCCACTTGATTGGTTCTCATCGGGGTGAAAAGCATTCTGAATTGCTGTTTCAAATCCATCTAATTCTGCATCAGTAAAGAATTCTGGATCAATATTTAAATAAGTAATAACAGTTCTTCTAATATCAGCTTCTGTAGAGTCTTTAGCTTCAATAAAGCTATAAATCGCATCCACTATAAACTGAATCTTTCTTGCAGTATAAGTCATATTTACACCTCCAACATGTATTTTTACAATTACGTCTGTATTTTAATCAGTTTTTGTCCAAATCATCTATTACAACGTCTTGTGGCGCATTGCAGCACCAAGCAATAGTTAAATAATCCCTTAAAAAGGTCGGATTAACTCGCAATGCCATATATTCAATACGCTGCTCTAGAGTTATTGTAGATCATGTTCTGCCTTCTACTTTATATCCATCAAAGTATTTATCATAATAATCTAACTCTTCTGGTAATAAAAATGCAATTTGTTTAAATGAATTGGACATTTTTGGCATAATATCGAGAGAAGCATCTAATATTTGACTCATATATACATCATCTTCTCTTGTTCTATTGGAATTATATAAAGCTTGATGCCAAAAGTACAAAGGACAGTTTTGTCTGCAAATAGAGTTAATGATTGTAGATAGTTTTAATTCTGGACAAACTCTTCGTAATTCTTTTAATCCATCTTCATCATGACTGAACTCTGGAGGAAGACAGATTTCATCCATTAAACCAGTTTCATAAAAATTTATGATTTTAGGTAAGGTATATTCTAAACTTAAAATACTTAATCTAATTGTAAGTTTTGGGAATAATTTTCTTACCCATTCACATAGAATAGGATTAGCAATAACAACAACGTCTAATCCAGCATCTACGAGAATTTGTAAGTATTCTTTAAGTTTATCTAAATTTTCATTGCGTAATTGAAAGTCTGCTCCATTTAAAAGAAGACAGCTTCTAATGTCTTTAACCTTACAAAAAGCGATGAGCCTAAGCTGCTGCTCAAAATAATCATCTTGATATTGTCATACTCGCGCAGTAGGAAAAACCTCTGGCGAGGCGGCGAAATATATATCTTGTATATATTCCGCCCAGTTCGCATACATACTTAAACAATCTTTTTCTAAATTGTAGGGGACTTGTAATGTTTTCATGGATAAAACTCCCTTTTCACAGTATGATTTAATGCTGAAATAATATCTTGATTATATAGAGTATTAGTCTTTGCTCTCGCTTTTATAATTTCATATACATTTTCCGCAATAATTCTTCTAAAATGACAGATACCTTCATTAAATAAGAAATCATGCGTTACAGGATCTAAATTCGTGTATGGACATCTGTTCTTACAAACTCTTAACCAACGACAATTTTTACAATGTTCCAATTGATCCATAACATGTTTTTCCATCTTCTGGAATCCAGGACTTTCATGTAGCTTATCTACTCTAAAATCTTCATCAAAAACATTTCCAAATTGTAGATCTTCAGGTCATGGGTGTCCGCAATTAACTACAGTTCCATCTGATTCAATACAGAGCCATTGTCCTACACAGAAGATTTCTTCGCAGAAATCATTTTGTTTTCCGTCTATATCGGCAATTAAATCGTCGAAAGGTCTAGTGATTTGTAAATCAGGTATTTGCGTTTCTAGGTCAAACAATTTTACCATTTCAAACGCCATTCTTTCATATTCGGCAACTGTAGTGCCTTCTCCAAATACTGGATTAAAATGCATTAAATATCCATGAGACTGCGCATAAAGGAAGGATGGGATAACATTATCGCAATTCTCTGGAGTTACTACATATAATAAACGCGCATATCCAATATTATCTATGGCATTCTGAATATAATCTGTATGATGGAAGTTTTTATTGTCTTGAGCCAATCCATCCCAAGAACCACCAACTTCGATATTATATTTTCTGATAACGTTGCTGAGTTCTTCGTTAAGCAAACTCATATTTGTTTGCATAACCCATTTTATCTCATATCCGTAATCATGACCGCAAACTTGGTCAATATAGTCAGCTCCTACTAGAGTAGGTTCTCCTCCATGCCAGCAGACCTCAAAACGTTCTCCCTTTCGCGCATCTCCAGAAGTGTCCATTATCTTCTGAAGAGCGTATATAGCTTTTTCTACTGGCATTATTTGAGAATCTTTACTTTTGTTTTGTCTGTCGTAGCAAAAAGGACAATTTAAATTACATCTGTGTGTCGGTTTGAATACGATTATTTTCATATGCAATGACTTCCTCCTTTATGCTCGATGGAATATATATACATTGAACTAATTGCGATTTTACGTGCGGATTAAGCTTAGCAAACTCTTCTGGAGTTAAATCATTTAATTTTTCAAATAAGACAGGAATTAATCTCTTTGAAAGTTTGCACATAAATGAATATGGGTGTTCTCCATTAGATTCTCTAGAAGCTCTTGCCCAGCATCCTTGGCCGCAAGCCTTAACGAAATCACAATCTTTGCAGTAAGTAGTTTTCCATTTACTGCGTTTTTCAATGTGTTCTAATAGCTTAGGACAATTTAAAATATCATCATAAGTATCGAATTCCCAATATTGACCTAAATAAAAATCATCATTATCTATTTCATCACACTTATATACTCCTCCTTCTGGAGAAATACAAACTAAGTCTGATGAAAAACAGTTTATAAAAGAGCAGGTTGAAGGTCTTACTCCAAGGCTTACTCTAATAAAATCTAAGATATTTCGATCTTTTAGAGGATGATTTGTGTCGTATAACCAATAATTTACAAATTCTATGTATCTATCAATTGCCGCGTCAATTTCTTCCTCTGAACCCCAAATATCAATAGGGGTATAACCCTCATTTGGGAAAACCCAGTTTTGAGTGAAATATTCTACCTGAGGATCTTTTTTAACATGTTCGTAATTTTGAATAAAATAATGTGAGCTTAAAGGAGTGATAACTCCAAGCTTGAAAGCCGCGCCTACATAATCAGTACTTTGTACTTCTGGATAGCCACGAGTTTGTTCCGTGAACATTCCATCACTACTAATTGAATATGCTACATTGTACTTATCGAATAACTGTTGCCACTTTTTATCAAATAAGGTTCCATTTGTTTGCATTCCATGCTGAATATGGATTCTGTGTTTAAGAGTTTCTACATGCATATAAAATAATGCTTCATTAAACCATTCATATCCAGCCATGAGCGGTTCTCCACCATGCCAACACCACTCCATATCTGTTTCTCCCCAATGGTCGCAAATATAACGGAACATTTTTTTGAAGTCTTCTATTGGCATTACTTTATTCAAATTTTGGGAATGAGCAAATTGATTAACTTTGTCAAAGCAATAAATACAATTAGCATTACATTTCCTCGTTGTTTTGTAAAGTATATTTGCCATCTAAAAGCTCCTTTCTAATCATATCATAATATTTCTTAATCTCTTCTTCAGTTAATTCATCATCTAAGTGAAAATCTATATGAATACTAGGATTTCATTCAATATATTCTTTAAATGTCATATAATGTATCCACCACCTTCGCATAAGGGAGAAAGCGTTGTTCTTCAGTTAATTTATCTTGAACTAAAAAGATAAACATGTTTTTTGCTGCACATACGCTGATTAGTTGCTGCAACTGTTTTGTATCAGCTGGGCAATTAACGCAGATCCCTTTAAAAAAATCATCTAATTTAACAATACTTAATAAGGTTGAAATTGTTTCTTTGTTAATTTCATCCAAAATAAGGAAATATTTATTCTTAAAATGCCAACTGTTTGAGTATAACTGTTTTAAATCTTTTTCAGGTATCTCCTCATGGAGAACAGTGATTCCAATAGGAGCATCTGTATAATGCGCATCTATTTCTCTTAACAGCTTAAAAATATCTTTATTATAAAAAATTCGTTTCATATTATTTTCCTTCTAAAGTATCTAACATATTTTGTAAAGTAGAAAGTACATTATCCGTTACAAATGAACTGTTCGCTGGCGAACTTGGCAATGATACAGATGTTGCGTCAGATATTGTACTCATTGCGTTTATTTGTTCAATTGCGTGGGAGGCTTTTACAAAGGTAAAGTTATCTACTATTGGTCTATCTGAGAAAACATAAGTTGCTTCATCAAATTTTCCTAATGCTTTATTAATTTCTGCTTCAACCTGATCTGTGGTTTCTTTCTGCCATGGATCTGTCTTCCATGAGATTTGAGTAGAAGACCATGTTCCAGTATCTGGATTATACATAGGTGGCTTATAGAAGAATATCTTAAATGTTTTTGAAATCATATAAGATGCGCCAATATCTGTAAATGCTGTTACTGTAATCTTAGGATTTGTACCACCATTTGTCATTCTTTCTTGACTATCCTGGACATTAAGCTGACCATTGGACAATAAAGCACTCCAAGAGCCATTATATGCTGTGATTGCAATTCTACAATATAATGAACTTGCGTCTGTTGCTAAACCAGAAACTGTCCAATTATAAACTGAATTTGATGCATCGACTTCTCCTAATAAAGTAAAATTAGAGCTTGTAAAATCTTTTGTGGTAGAAGTCTGTAAATAAAATCTTGCTTTAGTACAAGATTGATCAAACTTGCTAAAATCTGGAACAATTTGAGTTACCGAACCAGAAGCTGCAGACCAACGACATTGAATTGTGGGAATTTTTACATTATTAACGAAAAGTTTTGATAATGTAACTGCATCTGCGGTTTTCTTTGGATGTGGAGTAAGTGTATCTACTGTATTCGTATATGCTACAATAGTATTAGAGTATCCTTGGTTTGTATGATTGCTATAGCCAGTATTAGTGTGGTTACTATATCCACTGTTACTATGATTACTATATCCGCTATTTGTGTGGTTATTGTAACCAGTGTTTGTATGGTTTCCACATCCACCATTACCATGGTTGTTACCGCATCTATCATAGCCACCAGCACTGTGAGAACAATTTCCCCAAGCATCGTACCAAACACCCCAGTTACAGCTACCAGTATTACTGTGGTTATAGCATCCATAAGAATAGTAGTTACTATATCCACTATTTCTATGACTATTAGATCCACTATTTGTGTGAGCATTTGAACCACTATTTCTATGGTTGTTAGCACCAGTATTACTGTGATTATTTGCGCCAGTATTATTGCAAGCATAATTAGCTTTATAATATACTTGAGTAGCTTTAGAATGGATACTCTTTTGGATTATATTTCTTTTATCGCTATTCATTTGGTTTCTCCTTTACATGATAGCCATAACAGCAACAAGAGCGTCCATATGTTAAATATGTGGGACATGATAAACATTCTTCTCTGGCTATCTTATTTTTAAAACGTTCTGATCGAACCTGTTGATAATATTTGTTAAATTGTTCAAAACTTTCAAAATCAGTTAATTTAACTTGATTCTTATCTGTTGAAACAAAACATTCTCTAGTTGATAGATCAGGAGCAATATCCCCAACGATATGTTCGCATGTACTAAATACTCCAAAGAAACTTTTCTGAATTTTTTCGATATAGCTTAAAGCCCAATCATCTAAACAGCAGAATGGGAAATTCGCGCAATCACAATTTAAAATAACTCCATATTTTAATCCCCAATTAGCCATTTCGATTAAGAGGGGTTGAAATTGATGGAAATAATTGTAAAAATCAAAATCTTCTGTTATTTCATAATTTGGAGCAACAATAGTCCATCGGATAGTTCTTATATTATATCGACAAATAATCTCTTCCCATTTTTTTAATTCCTGGTTAGGAGAATAAATATTAATACTAAGTCTATTAAAAGATGGCAAGTTTTGAGAAAGGTATTCTAAATTATCAATCGTCTTAGCTTTTAAATTAGGAAGAATTAAATCAAGGTCATTGATATTTGGTAACAAATCTATTGCTATATCTTTACTTTTTTCTACTAATAACCTAGCAACGCTATGATCAAAACTTAAATTTGTAAAGATAAGAATTTGTTCAAAACAATTATACTCAATAACTTTATCTATTAATTTTTCTAATTCTGGATGCAAAGAAGGTTCGCCACCTATTAATCTAACTTCGTATTCGTTGTTATCTCTTAAAAAGTTTAAATATTTTATAAAATTTTCCATTGTTACTGCTTGCGCAGCTTTACTATTCATCTCTTCTTGTGCAAAACAATATGGACAATGAAGGTTACAATAGTTTGTTATCATTAGATTCATACGATATATACCTCATTGTTATTATACCTAAAAACGAAAAGAATGTCAAGTTTCACTTCTAATTATATGAAGCTTGGGCATTTTCTTTTATCTTTTTGTGGCCCAAAAGAGAAAATTTAATAAATAAGTCTTTCATTATACAAGAGAGAGAAAGGAGAAGAAATATGTTAAATTTATGCTTACCTATGAAGGTGATTAACATTACTCAACATTCTGGTAGTAATTTTAGTCATCCAAATGGCGCACTCGATTTAGCAGGTTCTGATGCTGGAGTAGATTTTGCTTTTGCTCTTGG
>AUXO012438305.1_pt1 | contig 10807 bp, 13 predicted proteins | sample 768731 | NCBI WGS metagenome assembly AUXO01 (sample SAMN02715735, study PRJNA202380) | gut metagenome | biome: sheep rumen | host: Ovis aries | place: New Zealand: Palmerston North
ATGGTTGTACAAGTCTTACTATAGCACCTATATTACCCGCTATACGATTAGTGAGTCATTGTTATGATAATATGTTTATAAATTGTATAAATTTACGATATATTTGTTCAATGTATAATAATGCAACACAATTAGGTTCATCTTATTCATAGCGTTGGGTAACTGGTGTTGCTACAAATGGTACATTTATAACAAGTGATGATTTATCATCTATAGCACATGGTGTTTCATGGATACCACAAAATTGGTATTGGCATAAAGAGACAATGTATGAATATATGTATCTTACATTTAAGCCATTTAGTAATACAACATTTAAATTTAGTAATGCTGGTTTAAGTTATTCAACAAATAATGGTGAGACATGGACAGAGCTTCCAGCAAATACAAGTACTCCAACTATTAATGCAAATCAAACTATAATGTGGAAAGGTGAATTAATATCTGATACAGCAAACGGAATAGGAACATTTAGTAGTAGTGATAATAAGTCATTTGATGCATATGGTAATATAATGTCATTATTATATGGAGATAGTTTTATAGGTAAAAAAGATTTAATAGGTAAACCATCAGTTTTTAAGGCATTATTTGAAAATTCACAAATAAGTTATGCAAACAATTTAATATTACCCGCATTAACATTATCAGCTAATTGTTATGATAGTATGTTTAAAAATTCCAGCGTATCGTACATACCAGAATTACCAGCTACAACATTAACGGATAGTTGTTATGCATATATGTTTTCCGGTTGTGAAGATTTATATACACCACAAGAAATATTACCTGCAGAGATTTTAGCAGAAGGTTGTTATACATATATGTTCTCTGGTTGTATAAATTTAGAACAAGCCCCAAAATTACCAGCTACCACATTAGCAGTAAATTGTTATTATGGAATGTTTGAATATTGTTCTGATGAATTAAATACTGCACCTATATTACCAGCACTTACATTAGTATCGGGTTGCTATGAACGTATGTTTACAGGATGTGGACATCTTAAATACATTAAAGCTATGTTCATTACAACACCAAGTACATCATATACAAATGATTGGGTTTCTGATGTATATATAACTGGTACATTTGTTAAAAACTCAGCAGCTCAATGGAATGTAGCTGGTGTTAATGGTATACCTTCTGGTTGGACTATAGAAACTGCAAATGAATGATTTATTATAAAATATTTTATAAATAAAAACGGAATTTCAAATAAAATGAAATTCCGTTTTTTACATTATTTAATTATTATTTATAATGTTTTCTACTTCTTGTTTTTTCCTTTTACTAATTATCCAACCAGGTTCTTTAGAACCATTTCTGTTTAATCTTGGATTATATTTAGCTCCTATATTTTTTAATTCATCTTTTATTAAATATGTTTTACCAAATATAGCGATTGCTTTATCAGAATAATCTTCTATAACTATATCTTTATTTATATTTGTTATATTATTTGTTGAATTATTAGAATTATCTTTATTGATTTTTTTAATTAATTTTTTCTTTTCTTTTTGTTTTTCTTTTTCTTGTTCTTTTTCTAACATTTTTTGTTCTTTTTCCTTTTCTTTTTGTAATTTTAATAAGACTTTCTTTTTCAGATTTAGTTTTTCTCTTTCTTTTTTTACTGGTGTTATAATTAAATCATATAAAAATGTAGTATTATCTGTATATTTAAAATTTGAACCTTTAATTACTTTATTAATAAAATCTTCATAAGTACGTCTTCTTATATTTGGTATATAAGTTATTCTATAAGGATTTGTAATAAAATATGTAATAGTTTTATCTTTTAATTCTTTAATATGTAATGTATTATATCTACTTTTATATGATTCTCCATTTTTTAATTTAGCTTTTATAATCTTTATCATTTTTTCTAAATCCTCTTGCTTGTCTATTTCTTCCTCTAATTTTTTATTTTTTAATTTTTCTTCTTTTTGTAATATTTTTTCAATTTCTTTATTTTGTGGTGGATTATATTGTTTACGTGGTAAATCTATATAACAATCTAAAAACCAATCTTTTGATTTTATAATTCCTAAATATTGTGGTTTTGTCGGTTTCCAGTTTCGTCTTGTTACTTTTATATTATACGGACCTAATTGAATTGTATATTTGTCACTTGGAAATCTACAATAAGCTAATTCAAAATTTGGTAAATAATCTTCAGTTAAGCCTTCAAATGAAAAATTATATAAAAAATTTTGTGGATTATAAATTTTTAATTCTGTTTTTTTAACTCCTTTATGTAAACCTTTTAATGATTGTACAGGTATATTTTTATCTCCATTTTCACTTCCTTCATAAGTTATCTATAAATTATTACATGACGGTATATTTTCTAATGAATTACATAAAGGAAAATAATCTTTAGAATAACTATTATAGGATAATGATAAATTATTTACATTTTTTATGAATGAAAAATCTTTTATATTTTTACAATTTGTTATATTTAAAACATTTGCATAATTTATATGTATATTATTAATATCAGTAAATGTACAATAATTAAAATTATATCTTAAATCATCATACCAAAATGTTATTCTATCTTGCTATATTTTTTCTGTTTCAAAATTTTTAATTATACAATGATCAAAAAGACAACATACAAAATGTTTATTTGTATTTATTTCTACAGGCATATCAGAGTTATTAGATACAACAAATTTAAATATACAATTTTCAATAGGTAATATATTTAAAGTTTCTATAAATTTATTAAATAAGTTTACATCTTCATTTGATTTAATATTAAATATTACATCTTTTAAATAATTATCATCCTATGCTGTTTTAAAATAAAATATTAAACTTTCATCATTATTTATGAATTCTCCCTATAATGTATCAATGTTTTTATAACGACGCCAAGCATCATTTATTAAAAAATGTTTAATTATAGATATTAATTTATTAATTAAGTTATCATAAGTATATATGCTGTTTTTAATATCATTTATTTCATCGTCTAATGTTCTATCATTAAATAATGTATCATCATCAAATAAACCTTCTATTAAACGTTTAATTCCTTTATACATATAATTATTAAATAATTTTATTTATATATATATTTATTTTTATAAATTTTATAAATAAAAATAATGAGTTAAATTTATTTAACTCATTATTTAGTCTTTTTATATTTAGACTTTTTCTTTAATAATTTTTGTTTTTCTTTTTCTAAACGTTTAAGTTCTTTTTCTTTTTCTTTTAATAATTTTTGTTTTTCTTTTTCTAAACGTTTAAGTTCTTTAATTTTTTCTTTTTCTTTATTTTTTATATTATTAATAAATGTTTTATAATTCTATTTTAATGTTTCATATAATGATGCTACTGTAATATTATAATCATATTTAGCTTTATATTTTTTTAATTTATTATTTATATCCTAAATTTCTTTATAATACGTTTCTGCCATTTTTATAAATAAAGGATTTATAACATCTATATTATTTAATATAATTTTATTTAGAGCATTTAATTTATTATTAAATATGGTTTTATTATTATTATAGTCATATAAAGATGTAGTTACTAATTCATAATTATTATTTTTATCAAATGTTTTATTATATGTTAACAAATATAATCTGTCTATTAGTTTATTATCTGTATTATTATATATAAACGGTAAACATAAGCTCAGATTTACATTATTATTAACACTGTTTTTGCCATTTGATTTTGTATTAAAACCATATGTATTATCCAGTTTTATTTTATTTGTTTTTGGATCTATATTAACAGATAAAGCTAAAGGCATTGGTGTTATATCACAATCAAACAAATATGTTATTTGAGAAACTGGATCAACATAATAATATATAAAAATACAAAGAGTCTCATGTAATATTCTTGAATTAATATATCTTTTATCAATTTCTGTTAAATCTTTTTTTCTTAAATCTACAAATTTAATAAAATCCTATGTTGTTTTTCCTGCTTTAATAAAATTACTATATAAATGTATTTCATCTGAAACCGTAGCTGCATTATTAGTAGCATTATTAAATTTATATAATAAATTATTATTTTTATCAAATTCACATTTAACTGATTTTATTTCTACAAACATAGATTCACCTTTATATTTCATAAATATATCTGGTGCGGTTTGCTATCCTCTTGGTTCTCGAACATACATTGAAATATGATCTTCTAATATTATATTAGGTAATAGTTCTGCAAATTTTGGAGCTAACTATTGACCTTGTTTTCTGGCATTATCTATATTAACTATTTCTTTATTTAATAAAGATTCATCAAATACCTTTTCTATTGTGTTAAAATTTGATTTATTAATTTGTTTATATGAATGTTTTAATGATGTATCTATACAAATTATATTATCTTTTAACTTTGTTTTAAAATCATTTAATAATTCATATTCTTTCTTAATTTTATCATTTTTATAATAATCAGAAAAATATATATCTACAGATTCTGATATATCTATTTTATTTTTAAAATTATCTTTTGATAATAAATATATATTTTGATTTATTATCTATACTGTCTCATAATTATTATTTTCTGAAAATACCCTTTCCTACTCATTATTCAAAAATATATCATATTCATTATTACTTAAATCACTAAAATTATTATTCATAATTATTTTATATAAATTTTTAATTTATAAGCATTTATACAAAAAAGTTTAGTTTTTTATTTAAAAAAGTTATATAAAGTTAAAATAAATCAAAAATTTAACATATAAAAATAGTAAAGTCTGTAAAACTTTGAATTTTACAGACTTTAAATATATAATATTTATCAATTAAGTTGTGATTCTTCGGCCACCTCTGTTAACAACTTTACGTTTTATAGGTTTTATTATTATTTCCTCTTCTACTTGTTCTTGTGGTTCTGGAATTATTTCTTTTAATACTACTGTTTTTGGTTTTTCTATTAAGTTTTCAATTGGTTTTTCTGCTTTTAATTTAGTTTCTTTTTTTGTAGATTCTGTTTTGCTTGTTGCTTCTGATTCTTTTTTAGTATCTTTTTTAGTTTTTGTAGATGATTTTGCTTTTTCTGTTGTTTTTTCAGATGCGGTTTTTCTTCCTCTTTTAGGTTTTATAATTTCATCTTCAATAATATCATTTACATTTGGTGTTAATTCAGATATGGGTTTTCTTCCTCTTTTAGGTTTTATAATATCATTTACATTTGGTGTTAAAGTTTCTTCTAATTTTGGAAGTTCATTCTATATTTCTTCTAAAACTTCTTGTTTTATTTCTGATTTTATTTCTGATTTTATTTCTTGTAATGTTTCTTGTGTATTTTCTTTTATCTATAACTATTGTTGAGTATTAGCATACTATATGTTATTTAATTCATTATTAATAATATCATGTACTTGTGATAAAATAAAATCATTATTAATTAAATCTGTATCATTTAATTTATCTAAATTAAATGTACCATATGTTGTATTATCATTATTGTCATTATTATCATTATTATCACTATTATTATTTAAATCATTATTATTTGATTCTTCTGAATTATTATCTGAATTATTATCTGAATTGTTGTCTGATTCTGAATTTGTTGAGCAATTACATATATGTCTTTTATTACATTTATTACAACATTTATCACATTCAGTTTTATCTTCTATTTGATCACATATTATATTATTTTCATTTAAAACAGGACAAACAGGACATGGAATAACTGGTGGTGTTATTGGACATATATCACAATCATCATCACAACAATCATCATCAGGATTTACTATTGGCTAATATGTACCATTAGGTCGTATATTAATTACACCAGAATCAAAATAAGCATCATTCCAATTATCTTTATCTACATATGTTGACGTTTGCATATTATTATATAATTTTATTTTTATTTATTTATAAACTTATAATGTTTATTTAAAAGACATTATTAAAAAATTAAAATATATTTTATAAAATATAATAATTTAATCAGATAAAATAAATAATAAAAATAAAAATTATAAATAATGGATTTAAAAAATTTATCAAGAAAAGAGAAATTAGATTTATTAAATAGAGCTAAAGATTCTTATTATAATACAGGAACTGAATTATTATCTGATAGAGAATATGATGAATTAGAAGCTGAATTAGGTCTTGAAAATAAAAATTATGTTGGTTCTAAACATGGTAATTACACTGTTAAACACAGTTTTATAATGGGTAGTTTAGCTAAAATACAAATTAAAGAAGATAAACACGGTGTAGTAGACTGGGATGCATATGCAGATGAATTTAAAAAATATTTTAATAAAGCAAATAGTTGTAAATATTTTGAAACCACACCAAAATTAGATGGTGCATCTTTTAGTGCAGAATTTCGAAACAATAATGGAAAGGCAGAAATAATATCATGTGCAACAAGAGGTGACGGTAAATATGGTACAGATATATTACATTGGTTTGAACCTGTTTTAAGAACATCTTATTGGTCTAAAATAGATGAAGCTTGTAATAATATATTAGATGAAAATGATATATTATGTATAAGAGGTGAAGTTTTAGTTCCTAATAATGTATTTTCTGAAAAATATACTGATGAATTTACAAATCCAAGAAGTTTTGTTGCCGGTAAAATAGGCTTAAAAAAAGAAAATTTAACAAATGAACAAATATCCGGTTCTGATTTGCATTTTGTTTGTTATGATTATAGAATAATAGATGGTGATGATAATACTTTTAATGAATTATCATGGATGAATCCATATGATGGAACATATAAAATATTAAAGCCGTATTTAAATCATATAGGTGAATTACCAGATCCAAAATATTGTCAAGTTCATATATATAATGGTTCATTTGATGGTGATGAATTACAAGAAATTTATAATGAATATGATGATTTCAGAAAACACAGTTCTAAATATACATTAGACGGAATTGTATTTAAACCAGAAGTGTCTGCAAGGCAATATAATGATGATAGAGCAAGACCGGTAGATTGTGTAGCTATGAAATTTATTCCGATGATTAATGCTACTGAATTAATTGATATAGAATGGAATGTAAAGAAAAGCGGTGAATATTTTCCAAAAGGAATAATTAAACCTATATATTTAGATAATAAAAAAATTGAAAAAGTATCTTTACATAATTATAATTATATAATGATTAATAATTGTGGAATAGGTTCAACAGTTCGTATTTCTATGGCTGGTGATATTATTCCTTATGTTTATGAAATAGTTTATGCAGCAGGAACAAATAATATAAATCTTCCAGATGATGCTGTAGTTTATACAGAACCAAAATCAGGTAATATGCATTTAATGAAAGTATTTGAAGATGATTCTGCATATCAAAAAAATAATTTTATAGCTTCAGCAAATGCTTTAGTTATAAATAATGTCGGACCTGCTTCTGCAAAAGTGTTATGGGAAAACTTACATAATGATATAGATGATTTATCTAATATAATATATCTTATGAATACAGAAGCATATCAACTTATATATGATAAATTAGGAAATACAAGATCTATTCAAAATATAGTAAACAGTTTAGAAAAATACAGACAATCTATAACATTAGAAGACATTATTCTCAGTTTTTGTTTTAAAACATGTGGACATAGAGCATCAAAATTATGTGCTAAAATTTTAACAGGGCAAGAATATGATATTTCAGGATTCAGTTCAGTTTCATATAAATGGGCAGAAAATCCAAACAGTACAGAATATAATAAAGTTATGGATGCGATAGATAAATTAGGTTTAACATTAGATGAATTAACACCTAAAACAACAACAGTAAATAATAATAAAATTCCTATAATTATGACTGGTTCACCAAAAGAATTCGGTTATGCAACCAAAAAAGAATTTTTAAATGCACATCCAGAATATGTAGAAACAACTAGTTGGGATGAATGTAAAATTCTAATGACAGATGATTTAAATTCAACATCTGGAAAAATGAAAAAAGCTATAAAAAATGGAATAGAAATAAAATTATATGAATAAAATTATATGAATAAAAATAGGAAGACTATTTAGTCTTCCTATTTTTATTAAGCAAATTCTTTATCTGTTAATTCTTTAACAAGTTCTTTTTCATAATCTGTTAATGTAGTTTTAATTTCATCAGGAAATAATTTATTATGAAGTTTAACACATATTTGTATAGCTAAAGCTTTATTAACTATAAGTGTTGCAGTTTTATATAATGATGAACACCATGTTTCTGCATTAAAAGATTTTATTTTTTTAGCTATATCTGTAGTATTATCATCTCCAAGATCTAAAAGTTCTTCAAATTCAGATAAAGTTTTTCTAAAATCCTGCTTTAATTTTTCTATATGTGTTGATGAAAATGCAGCAGCATCTAGATTTGCCCGTTCAATTCTTAAATCTTTTGTATCCTCTTCATTAACAGAAATCAAATTTTTAAATGATTTTAACATAATTTCATTTTAATATATTTTAAACAATTTTTTTAATTATTAAATTAACAGTAATAGTAAATTATCATCATAATTATAACCTAATATAGATTTAAAATAATCTACCATACCATTAAAAATGCTGTTATTTGTTTCTGCATTTGTTATTACATTAGTAGTAATATAAGTATTGCTTGGATAATATATCCATGACTATTCATCATTTAAATCAATACCTATACTATTGATTGTACTAATTATATTAGATGCAGAAATAGTATTAGTATTAGCATTAATATCTGTTAGTGTATTATTAAATTTATGCATAAATTTATATATTATTTTTAATTAAAAATATTTTTACTTTGTTTTGGACTTATTATTTGTCTTATTTGCTTTTGCCTTTTTTTCTGGAACTTTAATACAAATTTTTGTAAATACATCTACTTTATCTTTTTCAAAAGCATGTTCTGCATATGCTAAAATAGTATCAGGTTCTCTTGTATACAAATAATTCAAAATATAAAGAGATGCTGGAATATCTTTTAAAATAGAAAAATGTTCTTTTGTATTAATATAAACCATTTTCTTATCTCTGTTCATAACAGCAAAATATACTGAATCTTCAGGCGAAGTCTTTTCAATTTCTGATTTATCCAATACACCTGCAACCAAAAGGCCTTCAGTATGATCTATATTATCTACTTTAATATATTTTCCTCCTACTTTTTCTATAGCTGTACTAACTTGCTTCTTAATATCCTCTTCTGAAACAGGTTTTTGCTGCTTTTTAACAAATGGATTACGTACAGTTTTCTTAGTGTTTAAATCTATACCCTTATTCATTATTACCTTTGTCATAATTTATTTTAAAATATTTTTTAATTATAATAAATTATAGCTAAAAAGTTTATATAAATAAAATAAAATTTTATATTTACATGTCATACATAAAAAAAGGCGATAGAACATTAACAGAAAATATAAAATATAATACAACATCTGTAATATCAAAATTTGCTATAGGTGTTACTGAAACAACAAACACAGAGGGTCTACCTCCATCTGAAACTGTAATAGATTTTCCTATTATTGAAATAAGTGGTAAACCCTCTTGGATTTCAAATATTGATTTTATACCGTCTGAAAATGACCCAGATGATATGAAACATTATCATATGGAATTAACAGGTATTCAAGTAAATGATGGAGGCGGAATTTATACACCGGAAAGACGAACAGCTAATATTAAATTAAAATATATGAATAGTGAACAATTAACATATATATTAAATCAAGATGTTCCAAGATTCCCTGTTACATGGACGTTAAAAAACTGTATGTTAAAAATAGCAAGAGGATCTCTATATTATTATATAGCTATTAAACTATTCCAAAATGATAATCAACAATTAACAGGAATTAATACAGTGAATGAAACATTTACTAAACAATATGCAGATTTTAAAGAAAATTTAAATGCAAATAATATAACCAAAATTCCTTTAACTTTAAAAGGACCAGCTTTATCTGATTTAAATTTAAATATTCCTGTAAAATCAAATGATAATACAGAAACAGACTCATATACTTTACCAAAAGTACCTCCATTAGGAAGTAATAGTAATAGTGATATAGAGAATAATAAATCATATTATTGTTATAATGGTTCAAATAATAATATATCAGATTATAATATTAATTCTGGACTTATTACACAAACCGCTATATCATGCCCTGGAATAGAACAAGATAGTTTTTTATTTCAATTTGATACTGTAGAAAATATTAATTTAACAAGTTTTTATATATAGCTTAACAGTAATGCAAAATTTAGTATATATTATAGTAATTTATCATGGAGTCCTATGGGAAATGTTATAACAAACGGTAATGCTAATTTTTAGACTTCATTATCATCGAATAATTTAATAAAAATTGTAGATAAAAATAAAAATCCTTTATCTAGTATTGATTTTGATTTCGATTTTGAAATAGATCTTATACCTATTTCTAATAATTAGAGTGTATTATTTGGTGGTAAATTAAATATATCGTATAATCATAGTAATAATAACTTTACTATTTCTACTCCAGGTGATATTGTACAAAGTTTAATAGGTTAGTTAAATAGTGGTTTAGTTTAGGGTCGTATAAGTTTTTCTGGTCCTGAATATACTACAGGAGAAGTATGTAAATTTAATAATGTTTCATTAACAACTGAAACTGAAAATAAAATATTTAATCATAGTTTTGAATATTTAGGTGATGAACGTGTTTCATTTTAAAAATAAGTTTTAAAAATAATTTTAATTTAATATGGAAGATACATATAAAAGACGACATAAACCATAGAGTAATTCAAGATTTAAACAAGGATATTTTCATCCAA
>AUXO016628294.1_pt1 | contig 10807 bp, 12 predicted proteins | sample 768731 | NCBI WGS metagenome assembly AUXO01 (sample SAMN02715735, study PRJNA202380) | gut metagenome | biome: sheep rumen | host: Ovis aries | place: New Zealand: Palmerston North
ATTTCATTTGTCCTTTTCATTTTTTTATTCCTCATTTTTAAATATAATTTTTTCAGTTTTTCTATCATTTTCAGCAATTACGACTACATAGCCCCACTTGCTATCCTTGATTTTCACATTTTCATCTATAGAAAACCTATTTTCTTCAGCGCCATTAAGTTTTAAAAGAAACAGGTTATTCTCAAACATAATTTCTATGGTATTAGAAACGCCAAATCCAGTATTTGCGCTGGTAAACGTTTGCCAATCTTGAATTGTTTTATAATTACCATTAATTACTTTTCCAATGGTATATTGTCCACTTGTATTAATCATGACTGTTAAAAGAAAGTCTTGATTTTCATATTTTTGGTTTAAGAAAACAATTCCAAAACCTGCATTTTTTTCACCACTCACCTTTCTTACACTTACATTAATTGTTTTAAACTTTTCAGAATTATTTACATTCTTAACGGACCATATTGTACATCCATTTTTTCTCCGGTATGTACCTGTTCTTGTATAAAAAAGATATGAACCATTACTTTCTTTATAGAGTTCATCGTTCTCTTCTATTGTAGGTTCATCTTCTTTCTCATTTTTTATATCGAAAGGTTGCATATTACATGAAATAAACGTAAATAATAATAAGCCTGATAATAACAGTATTTTTTTCATTTCTTGTTTTCCACCTTTTATATCTAATAATCAATCATTCGACTGTAGGAAATCTTATATTGAATAATTGTATTGCCACTCCATCCAGAAAAAAGCTTAGTTTCATTTGGATATATATAAAAATAAAAGTCTTTTCTTTCATCTGTTGGATTCTCAATACTTATTGCAGACATTTGTCTAACAGTTTCAGCTTTTTTTCCAAGTTGCTGTATCTTTAGATCTGTATCCGCATCTGCCTTGTTGATATTTTCTTGAGTTATGAGGAGTTCAGCAATTCTATGAGGAGGAATTGTTACATAAAACCAATCTTCATCAAGATAAGTTTTTTTATTAGTAATATATTTTACAGCCGTAGTATTGCAAATTAAATCATAGTCAAGAAAAACTGCATTCTCTTTATTGTCATTCGGTTCATATGAATCTTTTATGCATGAAGCCCCATAACCATATGCATACTTTTTACCAATGAAAATTGCATTTCCTCTCTTTTTATCAAGTCTGTAAATGTAATTGCAATTCTCTTCTACATCCTTATCATCAAAGGAAGTATTATTTCCATTATACACGAGTTCAAATTTCAAATTATCGTGATCTTCTGCTCTATATAGTAAAAATTCATCACAGCCTTCATCTTCCTTCCAGCTAAGTAAAACTGTTTTTTTTACAGATATAGAATCTGCCACAGGACAGTCATCGAAGGGATCTTCGATTGTTCTAAATAAAATATTTCCGAACAAGCTTGGCTCGCACGAGACAAGAATAAATGATAATAGCATTAAAGGATAGAAAACTTTTTTCATTACTGAGCCTCCTTACATTTTTATTGACACACCAAGACCTGGTTTCAAGCTGACAAATTCATAATCATTGAAATGAAAATCAATATCACATCCTGCATGTAAATCAATTTTTTCATTAATTGAATAGTTATAAGCAGCATTCAGTTCTAAACCTAAAATATTCTGATAATAAAAAGATTGATTTTTATATTTTTCTATTACATTAATGAATTCAAATTCATAAAACAGTCCAGCACCAAAAAAAGCAGAGTGCTTATTATTGAACTGAAAATGAATTAAAACTGGTGCATATATACCACATACATGATAATTAAGTGGATAAGAATTATCTTTACCAATGCCAAAAGCGTAATTTAACCTTAGTCCTATTGACCATTCATATTTATATCCGTCTACAACCTTCACTGTCTGTTCAGGGTAAAAATCCAGCCCGATATTTATACCTGTAATACCTAAAAGCACTTTATTCCAATCAGGCATTATAGGGCTCCAGAAATATACAGATGCAGGAAGTGTCAATTTATAATCTGATATTTCGTTCTGTCTTTTTACACTGATATCAAATCCAGATATTTCATTAATTCCTTTTACTATTTTATTTGCCAGGTCATCTACAAGTCTGTCATACTGATTTAATTCATCACTTGCAAAAAATTCTCTAATTATTTTCTTTTCATTTTTGCTGTATAGTTTTAAATTTGCAAACCAGGAATTTTCATTCTTCTGAATATAACCATATAGCAGATATACAGCCCCACTGCTTTCACTGGCTTTATTAGCGTCAAGTATTGTATATACTTCACCATATTCAGATGCCTTTAATAATTCAAAAACAACAGTTCCTTCCAGCCAATAACCACCTAGTTCATTGAGCAACTTTTTTTCCAGTTTTTTATCACTTGGAATTTTGTTAAATTTTTCGTCGAAGGTTATTATTGGTGCAAGAGAAATTTTTTCCGCAAAAAGGCTGCAGGAAATAATTAATAATATAAGGCTTACTATTATTTTTTTATTCTTCATCAAGTACTCCTCTTTCGGCCATTATGTTTTTTTTAATTTCATTTATTTCTTTATCATTCCCATAAGCATTAATCACAATATCAATATCTGACAGTAATTCATCAAATTTTGAACTATCCAATGGATTTCTGTAATATAAAGCCTTTACTTTTAATCTTCTTATTGAGATATCATCACTTTGAATAGCAAGAATTTTGTTACAGAGTATAAGACATTCATTATAATTCTTATTACTATATTGATATAAAGCATCAGCTCGCATCTTTTCGCTTGTATCATCTGTTTTACTTACATCGAGAGTTTTTTTCTGTAATTCAGAAAGCATATCCGAATAACGTCCATTTAAATATTTTAAATTACTGCCAGTAGCAGAAATTTCTTTTGCATTTTTAAGCACATCTTGCTGAATAGAAAATAAACTGGCCTTAATTTCATCCGAGTTAGAAGACACAGTTTCTGTAAGCAGATTAATTTCCTTATTCAAGAAATCAATTTTTTCAGATATTTGAATGTCACTTTCCTGTAAAAGATTAATTGTTTCTTTAATCTTAAAAGTAAAAATCAAATCAAACACGAGTAAAATTATAAATGCTGCACACGAAAGAAGTACAAATAACTTTTTCACTTTTCGATCCTCGAAATTATTACATCCTTTAGGTATAAATAGTCACTCCGATTTTCACAGGTCAAAGCTTTTTCAATATACTTCAACGCCTGATCATATTTTTTTTGATCAAGACATTGTTCACTTTGATTTGCATAATATATGCCAGACCCCATTTTTATATAAAGAAACCGATCCTTTTGTCCTTCAATTTCTATTTCTATTGTTTCATAACCTTGTTTAAAGAATAAAAACTTTTCTTTGTCTTCAATTGAATTTTTCAAGATATAACGTCCGTATATATCTGTCATGCCACATTCTTCATCATCAAGAAGAATGTGTACATCTTTTAATGCATTATTCTCATAGTCATATACCATGATGTAAATATAATCATTACTATCATCCGGTAATGATTTACATGAAAAAATCATGAATGAAAAACTTATAAGCAAAAACAACCTTATGATTTGTTTCATTTTTTTACCTCATACAATTCTGAATTTAATTTCGCTATATATTTACCATTTTCATTTATATAGCAAATATTACCTTCACAATTTTTTTCAGATACTTCGAATTTATATATGACATCCATCTGCAGATCTTTTGCAAGGATATAACTTTTATCTCCTAGTTTTGTAAGTCCAATATAATCCAGGCATTTCTTTATTGATTCCACTTTATTTTCCGAAACTACTTCTATTTTTTTTTCTTCTACAGTCTTCGATTGTGGACTTTGATTCATAACCGTAAGATTTACATCAGGATTTTCAGCAATTTTTGCTTTAGGTTCTTTATATAAACTCTCACTTATTTCAACTGGAGAATAATTGTAATTTTTCATTTCTCCTGCAAGTAATTGCGCATTTTCTTTTACATCGATTCCTGTTGCAAAAGTTATATTTGTCTGAATTCGAGAAGCATTATCACTATTTCTTATTCTCAGTTTTTTTATATCTATAATTTCATTGTTTTCATTTTGAATTTCTTTAATAAAACTCAAAACATCTTCAGCATAAGAATAAAGCATCAATTCTACTTCAAGATTATTCTCACCACCTTTAACCTGAAGATACTGTTCATTACAGTCATTATTATGAATGCATTCTCTAATACGCTTAATGTAATCAGAAAGATTCTGCTCACCCTGCTGAAGTTTTCTTGATTTGTATCCTGCCAGAATCTCATCACATCTGTTAATCTGTTCTTCAAGTGATTGTGATTCATCATTTACATATATTTTTTGCGTAAATTCACCACTAAGGGATAGATAGTCCACACCATTATCCACACTCGTTCTGGACATCTTTACCTTTGATAACTCCCTGGCCATTTCAAAGTTTTCTAAAAGTTTAACACTATCTTTTGAAGTAATATCAATGGTAAAGTTGTCTTTCTCGATAGAAAGGTTTTCAACCGTACCGGCTTTATTCAAAAGCGAATAGAGCAATTCAATGCGCTCATAAAGATTTTCATACTTTTCTTTATCAAATTTTGAAATTTCCTGGAGCATCTCTGCTAATTTATCTTTTTTAGACTGTATTTCCATAATTTTCTGTTCATTTTTTAACTCAATTAGTTTTTCCTGCTCCATATCAATTTGTTTTAATTTATTTCTATTAAAAATAATTATTCCAGAAACAAAAAAGAAAACAAATACTAAAGCGATTACAACAAAAGGTCTGTTTTTTTTATTTTTATTTTTAAATCCTTTTTCATTGATAATCACACTGTAAATATTCTTTTCATGAGTCTCATTGATTAACAGATTTTCTTCCTTAACTTCATAAGGATATAGAAGCTTTAATTTTTCAATTGCTTCTTTCATTCTAGTTTTTCTGCTTCTACTTTTTAATTCAAGCTTAAACATATATGGACTTATATTATTGTTCATAATAAATTCCCCCTGTATGTTAAGTTTTTTTCCAGTAAAATGTATTTCTCGATTTTTTTTGAATTCTCTTTTTCTGGAACCGCAGCTATAACTAACTCACTGTCAAAACCGAAAGCATTCAATTTTACATTCCAGAAATTTGTTTTTGTTCCCAAAAAATCAAAAATCTTTTCATTTTTATCTTTTTCGAATATAAATGCTAAATCGCTTTTGGAAAGATTTTCACTTTCAATTCTCATTTGAAGTTTATCAGTCTTTTCTTCAACATTTTTTATTTCACATAATTTCAAAACTGATTGTATAAAATCACGGTTCATAAAATACAAATTATAAAGAGGTAATTCATTCATAAGTGGATATACGTAATCTTTATCAAAATTCTGACGAACAACAGACAATATGTCATTTTCAGTATATTTTGGATTAATCCACCCGTATTCTGTAATTATTTCATCACCATAGTTATCTACCAAATACTTGATTGTTGAGTTATCTTTTATTTCATTCTTTAGAAATTTTAGGTTTATTCCTGTGGAAATATCCTTCATCTGAATTTGATAATTTGAATATTCAGAAAGCAATTTAACAAATCCATAAGATTGATATGAATCAAATTCATCATCCTTAATTATTTGAAAATCTTTTATGAATTCTTCGCAAAGCAAATTTACTTTTCTCTCATTATTATAATAATTCTCATAAGCATTAACTTTCTTTTGAACAACATATAATAATAGACATAAAGAGCATATCAGTATGCAAAGAGAAAAAATTACTGAAATTGCAAGTGGACTTGAAAATCCATCTTCATCACGTATCATTCTATAAAAGTCCTTGAAGAAAATTCTTCAATAGTTTCAATTTTTTTATTTTTGTAAGTCCAGCTTACCTTAAAGCCGTCTATATTTGTTTTATTCTTTACAGTTTCTACTGAAACAATTTTTATTCCATCTCCGAATTCAGAATTCAATATTTCAATCTTTTCTAACTCAACCTCTTTCTCAGCATTTTTCCAATAAGGAGTTTTTACAGACTTGATTCTTCTTCTGATCAAAAAATCTGTTTGTAAAACAGTATTAGAATCCTTAATACTATTCATTACTCCCAATCCGTTTTTTTCCATACCAATATAACCCTGCAGGAAACAAATAGAAGTAATCGAAAATATTATTACAGCAAAAACAATGTCAGTTAATTTCATTTTTCAACTCTATTATTTTTTCTACAGATTCTTTTGCTTTTGCACTACTTTTCTGTACAAAAACAAAACATGCAGTAATTCCACAAAGGGCAATAATAAAAGCTATTGTAGTTATTAACTCTCTAAGCACTATTTATTCCCAGCTTGTAATATCAGCATTTTTCTTTTCTCCCCCCTCTGCCCCATCTGCTCCAAAACTTCTGATTCCATAGGGATTATCATCAGGAGAAGGAACCAAGTACTCATAATCATTTCCCCATGGATCCTTAGGAACATCTTTATAAATATATGGACCTGACCAGTTTTCACAATCTGGACTTATATCACTTTTTTTTCGAAGAGCTGCTAATCCTTGTTCTGCAGTAGGATAACAACCACAATCAATGTAATATGCTTCCAGAGCAGTACATAGGCTTTCAATTTGAGTTTTAGCAGCAGATACTCTTGCTTTTTCAAGACTGCCAACTGCCATAAAACCAACTGTTGCTGTTAATAGAAGGCTAATAGCAATAACTATCAAAGTTTCCATATAACTCCAACCTTCTTCATTATTTTTTATAAGACCAATTATTTTTTTAATTTTTTTCATAATGCACCTACCAGATTGAATATTGGAACAACGAATTGAACTATTACTGAAATAACAATAATTCCTGTTATTAGAATAAACACAGGTTCCATTGTTGCTGCAATTTTTGAATTGAATGAATTATTCTCTCTCTTAAAATATTCATATATGTGAGAAAAGGAATTTGAAAGATTACCATTTTTCTCAGCAATTTTTATCCAACTGACTAAATAATCAGGAAAAATTTTTTCATTTTCAAAACTTTCGCTTATAGAATTTCCTTTTATAGTTTCTTTATATACATTAAGAACAGCCTCTTTATAGCCAGTGTTCATAACTACCTGTGATGAAATTAAAATTGATTTATCAAAAGGTTCAAAAGAACTGCTTAACAGCTTCATTGAAAATGAAAAGTCATGCGTATTTGAAAAAATTACCATTTTAGAAATGACAGGTACTCTTAACAGAATTTTATCAAGTAATTTCTTCATTTTCTGATTTTTTTTATAACAAATAGCCATAACAGATACTGTTATTATCATTAACAAAAAAACTATACCTGTAATTTTCATACTACTTTCAAGCCTGTGTATTCTTGATTCCAGCTGAACAGAAACCTCGCCAAAGACTTCAAATATTCCTTCCAATTTTGGAAGAACAAAAAAAGTTATCATTAAAACAACAATAAATGCAGTAAAAAGTACAAGTATTGGATACATTAGACTCTGAACCAGTCTGTCTTTAGATTCCTTTTTTGCTTTAAGATAATCTGTAAGTTTTTCAAATACCTCCCCCAGATTTCCGGTCTGTTCCCCAATTTTTACAAAAGAAAGATATATAGGATTAAATGAGTTTTTATACTTTTCTAATTCAAAACTGAGAATATTTCCTTCACTGATACCTTTTGATATGGTGCTACAAAATTTTTTATCTCTTTTATTTGCAAGAATATTTTCTGCTATAACCAATGAATCTTGTAAAGAAAGACCTGAGCCTAGTAAAGAGGTCATTATTTCTGTAAACAGAAGAACATTAATTTTCATACAGTCCCTCCATTATTAATTCATCTTTAGTTGTTATGCCCATTTTCAACTTCTTTAGAGCATCTTGATTTAAATTTTTAAATGATTTTTTCGTTAAAAGAACTCTTAGTTCTGTTTCAGTACATCCGCTTTCAATCAATTTTCTTATTTCATCATCACATTCGATTATTTCACTAACACATGTACGTCCCTTAAATCCAGTGTTTGAACATTCTTCACATCCTGATCCCTTACAACTGATACATACTTTTCTAATCAATCGCTGAGCAAGACTTAATCTCAATACATCTGCAATAAGATAATCTTCAATTCCAAGATTGCGTAATCTAAAAATAACACCAGCACTGTCATTTGTATGAAGTGTAGATAAAATGAGATGACCAGTAAGGGCAGCCCTTACAGCAAGCTGGGCAGTTTCCCTATCTCTTATTTCTCCAACCATAATTACATCTGGATCCTGCCTTAGTAAACGTCTTAAGATACTTTCAAATGTTAATCCAATCTCATTATTGACCTGAATCTGATCAACTCCATCAATTTCTTTTTCAACAGGATCTTCAATAGTAATTATTTTCAAATGTTCTTTATCCATCTTAGATATAAGAGCGTGAAGTGTAGTTGTCTTACCACTTCCTGTTGGCCCGGTTGCTAAAATCATTCCATTTGAATACTTAAGAGCTTTTTCAAGTCTTTTATAATTTTCAGAAGAAAAACCTAAATCTTCCAGATTCAGTTTTTTTTCTTCAGCATTAAATAAACGCAAAACTATGCTCTGACCTGCAATACAAGGAATAATAGAAACTCTGAAATCATAAATGCGGCCATCAGAACTGACTGACATTCTGCCATCCTGGCATAAACGGTTTTCCATTACATTAAGACCAGCCATAACTTTTATTCTATTCACAAGAGAATCTGACAGAGAACTTTTTAATTCTTTAACAGTCTGTAAAACGCCATCTATTCTTAATCGTATTTTTATAGAATTCTTTAAGGACTGTATGTGTATATCACTACTGTTCTTTCGTATTGCTTCAAGACAAATTGCATTAATAATATTAATAACAGGAGCATCACTGCTGATTGATTCAAGATTAAAATCTGCAGTTTTATTTTTTACATGTTTCTTTTCTTTATCACTTAATTCTACGCAACTTCCAATAAATTCGGAAAAGTCATTATCCTTCACTTTGTAAAACTTAACCGACTTATTTCTATGTAACTGAACAAAAAAATTTTCATCTAGTTTTGATTTATCACTGTATGCAAGCTCAACAATATTATCATCATTAGTAATAATGACACTTTTGTTGTTCTTAATAAAATCATCTGTATACTGATCCTTGACAGTCTTATACGAAGAGAATGCTGTAATATCAAAAGAAGGTTTAGTTTTAGTCATTTTCATACTTTTTCTTCAGCCTTAATAAGTTTTCATCTTCGCTTAAGACTTCCATTTCATTTTTTTCAACAAAAGGAACCAGATATATTACAAACTCTGTATCACTGGTAGTTTCAATAGAATCTCTGAATAAAAGACCAATAAGTGGTATATCTCCCAGAAAAGGAACTTTTTTTTCAGAAATGTCTGTTTCAGTTTGAATCAACCCACCTATAATCACAGGCTCACCACATTTAGTACGGACATTTGTATTAACTTTCTTCTCAGAAGTTGAAGGTAAATTTTGTGTTTTATCATTTGATGAATTTTTTGATACAATCTGCTTAGATATACAGGCATCAACAGAAACTGTAATCATATCTTCTCCACTCACCCAACCTTTTATGTTTAATACAAGACCTGTTGAATTTTCTCGTACAACTGAATACGCTTTTCCATTACTATCTGTGAGAGAATCCGTGTAACGCGTAGTATTTGTATTTTCGAATTTAATGCTCTCACCACTAATACCATTTAGTGTTGTATCCGCTAAAATATGTGATCTACCTTCACTTAATTCAATCGAAAGATCTCCGGCAAACTGAATTCCAAACTGAGAAATAATGTCAAAATTGATATTGAAAATACTTCCAATATTCCAGCCATAGTATCCTAAATTCGAATCAGTACTTGAAATACTTAATTCTGAACTTATATTTTCTCCATTACTCTTTTGTCTCTGAACAACCAGAAGTTCATAGCGTATCTGTTGCTTTGGACAATCAATTTTATTTAAATCCGTCAGGAAGGATTGATAAAGACTTTCACTTCCTTTGAAGAAAACAAGATTTGGATTTATTGTTTCAATGACATTTTCTTTAGTCACTGATGGCGGCAGTGATTTTAATAATTCATCGCTTTTAATATATTTTAGGGTTACTTCTCGTGTCTGATTACCAATATCCATTTTTGCAATAAAGTCATTAAGATTATTTGCTTTTTCATCTGTTATCAGGGTAACAAATGATTCACTTCCAGGAACAATGAAAACTTCAGAATCAATTAAATTTTTTGGAATTAATGGAATTGCATCTGCAACTTTTATATTTGCAAAATCAAATCTGTGATATTTTTTTTCAGAATAAGGAACATCTATTTGTGCAATAAAATCTTCAATTGGTTTTATTTCAGATTCAGATCCATTAAGAACAATAAGATTACTGGCTTTATCAATTTTATAAAATAAAGAATTGCTCAATTCTGAAGGAATTAATGCTAAAAAAGTGTCTACATTTAGATTTTGCAGATAAATTAATTTTGTTGCTTTATATTTCTTTAATACATCTTTACGTTGAATATCAAAAATGTAATAAACATCATTAGAAATTGTATAATCACACGTAGCCTGCTCTAGTAACAAGTTTAACAATTCTTCAAATGTTTTATTTGTATAGCTTAAACCTTCTAATTGAATAGAATTTTTTGTAAGAAGGGAATACTCCTTTCCAGCCTTCTTAAACAAATTTTCTACAACATTTGAAAATGCAGCTCTCTGAATTGAAATATCATATTTGTCCTTAACTTTTGAAATTGTAAAGACATCAACATTACGGCGAGAATTAGCCCCACTGCTTTT
>AUXO017728595.1_pt1 | contig 10807 bp, 10 predicted proteins | sample 768731 | NCBI WGS metagenome assembly AUXO01 (sample SAMN02715735, study PRJNA202380) | gut metagenome | biome: sheep rumen | host: Ovis aries | place: New Zealand: Palmerston North
AGTCCCGGCGTCGGACCTCCGGTCTCTATACAGAAGACCCCGCCGAACCCGGTCTTCCCGATGTGGTCAAAATCCGGTTCCTCGTCATGATCCCTGTAATAGTCCATGACCGGCGTGAGCGGCTCGCCGCCAAGCAGATTGATCGTGGAATCCGCTTTCGGATCACAGCCGATCTGCACGACTTTTTTGCCCAGTACGGCAAATGCCGCCGCCAAATTTCCTGTCATGGTGGACTTTCCGATACCGCCCTTGCCGTAAATAGCTATTTTCTTCATATATAAATCTCCGTTCCGATTCCCTTATTGATCAAGAGCACCCCGGTATTCTGCCCGAAAGTGCCTTTTCCAGCCAAAAGTCAAGTTTCTCTCCGATCAGTACCGGAATTTCCTTCTCATAATATCTCCCCGAGTAGGCCACATGCGGAAGAGGAATGAACTTTTCCTGCTCATCCGGCAGAAGTCTTGCATAGAGCGGATCCGCGATCACGAGATCCGCTGCCATGCACGCTTCCCGAAGCTCATCCTCCCGCTCGATCTTCTCACACCCAAGGCCGATAATCTCCTTTGGAAGCCCATGCATGGGACTGATGATCCTCACATTCTTTTTCCCGCAGACCGTCTCCAGCGTTTCCCTGATCGAAAGGGAACAAATCGGTTCTCCTATGATCAGGATCCCGGGCACGTCATCGTCTGCATGTCTGCCCTCGTCAGGGTTTCGCCCCGTAAAGCCGTAAGACGTATCTTGCCTGTCCGGTGCTGTCTTCCCTCTGAGTTCATGCAGGATCCTATCCGTCACGCCTTTCCCTGCCGGCAGACCCGTAACGAACGGAATTCCGAACCGCTCTTCCATGGCAAGAGCCGCCCTGTATCCTGCCGCCGAAATGACCAGATTTACCGAGGCATCAGAAGACTGCAGTATTTTTTCAAGACTGTCTCCCATCGCCCACGTACTCCCGACTCGGAATCCTTCTCTTTTGAGAAGCTTTTTAAGTTCCTCCACACTTCCGTTCAGAGAAAAATCCAGCGGAGTTGCTCCCAGGATATTGACCTTGCATAAGGATCCTTTCTGACGGGCGGGCATGGGCATAAGCCCGACAAGGGCCTTCAGGGCCTGACCGGCTCCGCTGATGTAGGAATCCATGCCGTTCGTCTGAAATCCGAACGTCGGGATCCCGGTCTTTCTCTCGACTGCTTTGGCCACTGCCCGAAAATCGGTCCCGATGATATGGGGAAGCGGACCGCCGCAGACGGCGATAAAATGCGGATGGAATTCCCGGGCCGCAAGGACAAGATCTTCGATCAGCCTGTCGTCATTCCCGAAAATCGCATTCTTCTCCGTCAGTCCGGAAATAAAGACCAGGCTGTCCATATCGTACCAGCGCGGCTCATCGTGTGTGTTATAGGTGGAATTGCAGCCGGATGCATCGTGCATGACCACCAGTCCGCCCAGCTCGTAGAGAGCGGAACACACACCGAAATTATCGGCTGAGTAAGTGGAAAGGACACGTTTTACGATTCTCATGTTTCTCCCTCTCGATCATGTTTCTGTTCAGGTTCTGCCAGACAGCCGCTCGCAGTTCTCCGCGCACCCGAGAGCCTTGATCTGGATAAGCCCTGCAGGATCTTTCTTCTGTTTCGCGGCCTCCTCGATCAGCTGTGCCAGACGCCGTATACCTCTGAAACCGTACAATCCGCCGTTCTCCACGAGATTCACAAAATGACGTGTTCCCGTAAAATAGGTGGCTTTCTGACCAATCGCAACGAATCCCGGGCCTTCGGGCTTCCTGTTCACTTTTCGCATTCTCGCGTCGGTCATGGGATAAATACGCAGATCGGGAGCGTGTACGCCCAGCCATCTGAAATCTTCAAGTTCTTCCGGAAGGAATGCGTCGGCATAGATACGAGTCACTCTGAATCCCTGCCTGAACAGCATTCTGGCAAGACTGAGGGGACGTGTGACCGCAGCTCCGTCAAGGGCGATCTCACGAATTCCGACTGCCATCCTGGCCCTCTTTAAGGCGTCCTCCGCCTCATGGCGAAGACCGTCGAACCAAAGGCGCGCATCATCGGGAAGCGGTCGTCCCAGCGCTTCCATCAACGCTCTCTCATCGTTCTCGATATCCCGGAAGTCATAGAGAGCCGGTAGATAGTACCCTTTCTGACCGAGACGTTTTTCCATGTCGTCGGCAGTAAATCGGATGACCGGGTTAAAATAGATATTGGCAGAAGAAGCGCCCATGCGCTTGTATTCCTCATACGTGACCATGGTCGGAAGCTGGCGGATGACGGCTCCGTCCTCATCTTCTCCTGCTCCCAGCAGATCGTATAGCTCACACGCCGGATCGATCGCATAATAAGATCCGATAAAATTGACCGCATTCTCTTCGGCCGGAAGCGGCTCAACAGCCCTGTAAAGCTGGCGCCACTGCATTTTTTCCGGTGTGAAATGCTTTCGCATCGTCGGCAGCATATAGCAGTCAATAAAGTCAATATCCGGGAACCGCGCGGCCGTTTCACGATAGACCATGCTCAGATCGATATTCAGAAAATGCTGCACACAGCTCGTATAGAGCAGGACGGAAGCCGGTTTCTTTTCCATCTCATTCAGGATCTCCGTCACGCCTTCTATGATCATCGACTCAAGATCCCCTTTCAGGATATGCTCGTCGGTGAATTCCAGCATGGAGAAGCGTTCCATCGCTCCCATCTCTTCCGCTGAGAGCACAACGCCTCTCAGGCAGCAGCTGGGACAGACAAAAATCTGATGACTTCCCGGTATCAGCATCGATGTATGGGCGATCGTCCAGGTCCCGCGGGCGGGTGAAGAATAGACCAGGCCTTCCGGGAACAGATGCTTTGCGTCGGCATCGGCTATTCGCACGCCGGGATCTGTTATAAGTCCCTCACTCTTATATTTTGACTCCGGAAAATGAAGGTTTCTTAACATCCGTTCACACCTCACATATTTTCTGTCTGCTTTTTCTTCTCCGCAAACTTTACATGATCTCCTCTCGTCGTTGTCACATGATACCCGATACTTTCCATCCGCAGTTCCATGCATCGTCTGCACTCAGCAGCCTCATCGCCGGTACAGATCTTGCCGTCATAGAGCAGATAATCCCTGCGGACGGAAGTGGGCGAGAGATTCGGCATAATGACATTGGCACCCGCCCTGACTCCCATCTCTCTGCCAAGAGGGTGAATCGTTCCCAGGGCTGTCGTTGCAGGCAGAAGGACTTCCGGGAAATATAATCTTAAGAGCGCAAGGAAGAACAGTGTATCCTCGAGCGTACCTGCCTTCATATTGCGAAAAGGCGTGTCGTGGTGCGGTATAAAAGGTCCGATGCCGATCATCTCCGGCTGCAGTTCCATCATGAACTCAAAATCGTCGGCATAGCACAGATCTGTCTGGTACGGTGAACCGACCATGAACCCCGCACCGACCTGATACCCGATCTGTTTCAGAATATGCAGACATTCCTGCCTGTTCTTCATACGAAGTTCCGGGGGATGCAGACGTCTGTAATGCTCCTCGTTGGCCGTCTCATGACGAAGAAGATAACGGTCGGCTCCCGCCTCGAAATACCGTTCATAGCTTTCACGGCTTCTCTCACCTATGGAGAGCGTCACCGCACAGTCCGGGTGAAGTTCCTTAATTCCCGCTACAATGGAGCAGATCTCATCATCACTGTAGGAGAGATCCTCTCCCCCCTGAAGGACGATGGTACGGAAATTCAGTGCATACCCACGGTCAGCGCATTGAAGGATCTCCTCCCGCGTAAGATGATATCTGTGCACCCCGGTATTGTCACGGCGGAGACCGCAGTAGAGGCAGTTGTTCCGGCATATATTCGTAAATTCAATGAGACCTCGAAGATAAATATCTCTGCCGTACACCCGGTCCGCCTTCGCTCTGGCCAGGCTGTACAGATACTCCCTGTCCTCATCGGATAAAGCATGCCTCATACCGATCAGGGCAAGGAACTCTTCTCTTCCGGGGAAGTCCCCATTGTTTATTTTATTAAGATGATTACGAAATTCCCCCATCCGCGTTCTCCTTATCCTCTCTTTACATTGGAGCAGGCTGCCTTCGCGCTGACACCTGCCAGCCTTCCCAGCCTGCCGGTCAGCGTATTGATCAGGTCGAGAGGCGCATCGATCGCGACAGCAATGAGGTTCACGCCTGCCTCCCGATAGGGAATCCCCATCCGGCCGATAATATAACGGGAATAATCGTGAAGAAGGTTGTTCATAGCTTCAACGGAAGCAGCATCCTCAACAATGATACTGATCAGGGCGATTCTGTTTTCCATGCATTCACTCCTCTCTTCCTGCGGACCCGCACGTAAGACAAAGAAAAGGCGCTCCCTGACGGAGCGCCATAGCAAACGTAACAGGCGGGGACATTTTTGTTCCCGGTCATTTTCACTTTATCGTCGCTTCCGCATCAGAGCTGTTCTTATTGCGTCAGGTATATTTTCTTTAGCTCTCAGAGGAGAACGGCTCCCCTGAAAGGCAAGACCATTATACCATATGCCCCGCGGTTAGACGATACAAATAATCAGTTCCCGTGCTGGTCGAGCCAGTCCAGAAGGAATCTGTCCACCTTGCCGTGATCCTGTTCATTTAATATTTCATGTCTGTCATTTTCGAACAAATGCATCTGGACCTCCTGAATCCCGGCTTTCTTATAGGACCGATAAGCAGTCTCCACACCGGCGCCGTAGTTCCCTACCGGATCTTCACTGCCCGATACAAGAAGAAGCGGCAGATTTTTCGGGATCCCGGCGATTTTTTTACGGTCCTGAGCCGCTTCGATCGCCGTGAACATGGAATAGTAGCCGTTCAGAGTGAATCGGAACGTATTCAGCGGATTGGTCCGGTAGGCATCCACAATGGATTCGTCCTTCGTCAGCCAGTCGTATTTGGTCCGTGCAGGTTCGAATCTCTTGTTATAAGCCCCGAACGCGATGCTTTCGACCAGCCCGCTGCGATAGCCCCATCCTCTGAATACGGCAATTGTCCTGCATAAAGCCTTTCCCATTTTCAGGGAAACCTTCGGCTGACTGCCTGTACCCATGATGATCGCCCCGGTGAGGTCCTGACCGTATTTTTCAATATACTCCCTTGTAAAAAACGAGCCCATACTGTGGCCGAGCAGATAATACGGTATTCCGGGATATTTCTTTTGCATGATCACGTGCAGGCGCCGCATGTCGGCAATGACAGCCTCATTCCCTCCAGGCTGACGGAAAAAGCCCAGATCCCTGTCGGACATAACACTCAGTCCGTGGCCGAGATGGTCGTTTCCGACCACAATATAACCGTATTGATTAAGGAAACGGGCGAACCGGTCATACCGCTCAATGAATTCATCCATTCCGTGAGCGATCTGAACGACGCCGATCGCCTCTCCCTGCGGATACCAGCTCACGACATGGATCTTGGTCATCTTATCCGATGACAGAAACGAATGCTCTCTTTTCATAGTGAATCCCTCCTGTTATTCATGAACAGATCAGCTGAGGATCGACCCCCATCGGAACAGCTGATCCAGTAATGTATAATTGCTGAGCAGCATCAGGTTGGCAAGCAGCATGACAAATGCCATGACCCTCTCATATTGCCGGCTCTCTCCGGTAAGCGGCAGATCCGCTGCGGGAATGCATAAAAGCGGCATGAACGGGATCAGGTACCTTGTCTGTATCCCGTCGACCGTATTCTTGCCTACAGGTGTATATCCGACATAGAGCGCTCCGATGATCAGCGCGCACATGAGCGCAGCCATGATAAGACAGACCGTATGGAAGGCGATCCGCCCGGCTTTGCTCTTCCACACATACTTATCCCGCGAGAACACCCCGCCGCACAGAATGACCATGCTTAGCACGTAGGCAATGCCGTTGAACTGCCGGAACATAAAGATCCCGTAGTACTGAGACAGGAACGGTCCCGTAAAGTAGCCGGCCAGTATACGGTATGCTCCGTACAGATCGCTCAGAATAAATTCTTTCTGTTCAGTCACGTCCACATGACCGTTCCGAAGCTCGACGAACGGATAGTCAGACAGCATTTGCATCTGATAGCGGAAAAGCAGGACTGTGGTAAGAACAAGAAGGGCAAACAAGATGTATTTGTATCCCCTGCGCCTGAAATTCCGAGCCGGAATGAACAATACGAAGAACAGCATGAGTGCGTAGATCATATACTTGATCGATGCGCAAAATACAAAGAGGAGGGAGATCGCGACCACCGGGAGCAGGCCGATCTTTTCTTCTTCCTCTCCCTGAAAGATCCATGAAAAGATATACGCCAGAAAGCACAGGGATGCAGCTATATGCACAGCATCCTGACTGCAGGCCGCGCCAAGAAATACGGAAAGCGGTATCACGGCAATCGTAAAAAAGACCGTCCTGTAATACCTCATCCGCCTGATCGCAAGATAGCAAAAGACAAGATAGAACAGCAGATCCGAGAGCCTGGCAAGCCGTACGACCCACTTTACGGGAAGATGAAGGGACTTGCCGATCAGTATGCCTGCGGAAGCGATCATATGGTCGAACGGAAGGACCGACGACATATACGGAGTCGAATACCATTCTTTTTTTCCGCTGTAAGGTCGTTCAAAGACCTCAGGATTGGTCCTGATGCTGAGCGGAGTCATGGAAACTTTCAGGGAATCATCAAAGTTCTCCGGAAGATGTGCCCCGTATTCTCCGTCCTTGTTCACCTCATCATGCCAGCAGCCTTCGCTGATCGCGAAGGACCGGAAATAGTGAGTATTTTCATCCAGCGGGTTCCAGAAAGGATTATAAAAAACGAAGAGCAGGCCGATCGCCAGACCGATCACCAGGAAATTTCTCCCCGGTTCATTGCCGAGCAGAAGCGTGCACAGGAAGGATATCGCGATCATCGCGATCCACTGGAATCTGTACACGGATTCCAGCTCATCGTTCCAGTATCCTTCCCGCATCAGGACCGTCATGCCGGAGCCGCTGCCACCCAGCGTTGCCTGCGGCAGGTCCCCGCTCTCAGCCGGAAAATACGCATAGACAAGCATGCCCTCAGCCCCGAACTTACTGGTGTTATGGAGTCTGAGGGTATAAGAACCTTTCTTTTTGCTGACTTTTTCCGCCTTGCCGCTGCAGTCTATATCGATAACGTTCGATGTGCTGACAGACTTGCCGTCCAGCCTCGACTTACCGATCTGATTGCCGTCGGCATCCAGGACCGTCGCCTCCATCGTCTGATTCTTCGCGTCCGCATTGTTAACGAAGCACTTCACTGCACAGAGCTCATCCTCACAGGATCCGAATTTCTGTTCAATGATCATCGTCCCGTTCAGGGGAATAGCGCCATCCTGCTCAAGGCCATCATAGTGGACAGCATATTTATCCCGGATGAACGGATTATGTATACTGAGAAGCAATGCCCAGAAGAATATGAGAATGACACAGAAAACAATACGTGAAAGTATTGGTCTCATTATTCGATACCTCTTTCATTCCAGATACGACCCTGCATGAACATGCATTTACATCATAACAGTTCCACATTGTGCCTTATGCATTCCATCCGGAATTCTTCCGGAACACCGGCATCCATAACGACATGGGAAAGCCGGTCCATCTTACAGATCGTAAAGGATCCGCGCTTCCCGATTTTAGACGCATCCATCAGAATAATATTCTGCGCGGACCTGTCTATTACAGCCCGCTTTACGGCGTTGTCCTCCGGAGACTCGCATGTGAATCCCAGCTCATCTATGTAGCTGGTTGCACCCAGAAATGCCATGTCAAAATTCACGGGCTGCATTTCCGAGAGGACGGTATGTCCCACGACACTCAGAGAGTTCCGATTCATCAGTCCGCCAAGCATATATACGCGTGCTTTCGAGAGCCTGCTGAACTCGATCGCGCAGCTCAGGCTGTTGGTAAAAATCACGCAGTTCACATCCGGAAAGATATTGGCCAGCGTTGTCGTGGTGCTTCCCGAATCAACAAAAATGGTCGTGTTCGGTCTGACGATCCCGACTGCTTTCTCGGCTATGATCTGTTTGGCCTCCACGTTCCTCACGGCCCGCTTGCCAAGAAGGTCATCGTTTCCGATGACATGCTCAACCGACTTGGCGCCTCCGTGAACGCGCACAATTCTCTTCGCTTCATCGAGGGCCTTGAGATCCGTTCGGATCGTCATGTCCGATACCTGCGGAAACCTTTTTTTCAGCTCGGCAAATGTAATGCTGCTCTTCTCATTCACAAGAGTGACGATCGCTTCGCGGCGTTCTTCCATTGTCTCCATACTTTTCCCCAGTTCTGCGTGCTGATATTTTGCAGCTCACTTCATCATGCTTGTTTACTACCATTCAATATCGGCTATCGGAGTAGGAGCCGGATTCACCTTCTCCTCCACCACCTTACCGCTCTTAAAGCGGATCAGGCGATCAGCCATAGGCGCGATCGCCGAATTATGTGTGATCAAAACGACTGTTATCCCATCTTTTCTGCATGTATCCTGCAGAAGCTGAAGGATCTGTTTTCCGGTCACATAGTCAAGAGCCCCGGTCGGTTCATCGCAGAGCAGCATTTTCGGATTTTTGGCAACTGCTCTCGCAATAGAAACACGCTGCTGCTCTCCTCCCGACAGCTGGGCCGGGAAATTATTCATCCTTTCGGCAAGCCCGACCTTTCTCATGATGGATGCGGGATCATGAGCATCCGGACAGACCTGTGAGGCCAGCTCTACATTCTCAAGTGCCGTCAGGTTCGGGACAAGATTATAGAACTGAAAGACAAAACCGATATCGTTCCGCCTGTATCCCGTCAGCTCGCGCCGGTTCAGACCGACGATATCCCGTCCGTCCACCAAAACTTTTCCGGATGTTGCCGTGTCCATCCCTCCGAGGATGTTGAGCGCAGTCGTCTTTCCCGCTCCGGACGACCCCAATATGACTGCCAGTTCCCCTTTCTCGATCGAGAAAGAAGCCATATCCAGCGCAAGGATCTTCACCTCTCCCGTGCGATATTCCTTTGTGACTTTTTTAAATTCTATATAAGACAAAAGGAGACTCCTTCAGGTCAGATGACACCGAAAACCTGCAGAAAAACGAACAGTTTTGGTACAAATATCATAAGTCCGATCATGGCTGCAAAAATCGCCGCGATCAGAACAGCGCCGGCTGCCGCATCCTTGGCCTTTTTGGCCAGCGGTCTTTTTTCTTCCGTCACCAGATCGACGGCAGCCTCCATGGCAGTGTTTACAAGTTCCAGACTCATAACGAGCGCAAAAAGCATGAAACATACGAACCATTCTGTCAGCGAGATGTTGAACAGAATCCCGGCGACAATAACGCAGGCTGCCATAAAGCAGTGGATCTGCATATTTCTTTCGTGCCTTATGGTATTTATAATTCCTTCGATTGCAAATCCGAAGCTTTTACGGAGCGGATTTTTCTTCATGGAACATGTCTCCTCTCATTCCGCCTGCCGCCGGATCCTCCACTGATTCTGCCGCAGACTCCTCAAAAGGCTCCTGTGGTTCTCTGCCTGCCCCGGTCTCCGTCCCGGCTTCCTTCATTTCATTCTTAATACGCCTTCTCCGGATCCACGGAAGGATCACCTCATCATAAAGGAAAGCAAAAATAGCGGTCGAAGGAATGGCCAGAAGGATACCGATCGGTCCCAGAAGATTTCCGCCGACAATGATCATGATCAGAACAGCTACACCGGATACACCCATGGAATCCCCGAAAAGTCTCGGTTTTATAATATATCCGTCAATTGTCTGCAGAATGATCGTAAAGATAATGAACCAAAGCGCATGGATCGGATCATTCAGAAGAATGATCAGACCGCCGATAATAGCCCCTACGATCGGGCCGAACGTCGGGAGAAGATTCAAAACTCCTACGATTACCGAAATAAGGGGAACATAATTCATACCTGCTATCATCATGAACAGCGCATTTGCTATACCGACGATCAGCGCGTCCAGGAGATCATATACAACGAACTTGGTAATGATCTGATTGCAGCGTGTAAAGAATTTCGTTCGCGCATTGTAGGTCTCATCATTGTACATCGCATGTCTTAAACGATTAATTCCGCCAACGATTCTTTCTCTGCCGTTCAGGAAATAAATAGCAAGAATAAATCCGAGGAGAAGGTTTAAGATGCGAGACCCCATACTGTGGGATGTCGCCATGATCGTATTGATGCTGTTCGGAAGAATATTAATGATACTGTCCAGCATTTCCTGACCGTAATCAGTAATACCCGAAATATCTATATTGTTCTCGGACGCGATATTATTCACGATATTCATGAAGTGTTCCGCAGTCCGGTAATAAATATTGATATTTCCCAGAAAAGTCCTGATACTGTCGATCAGCGACGGAATCAGCGCAAGCATAAGAAGAATAAAAACAGCTACGATCAGCAAAGCGGCAACTGCTACGGCAACAGCATGGCAGGTCGTTTTGCTTTTGATCCACTGTTTAAGGAAACTCTCGAAAAAATTGACCAGAGGGTCCATCAGATAGGCGATGACCACTCCCCCGAGGACAGGAGAAATCAGCTTATAGATTTTGCCGAATACGGTCCCTATATCACCGATATGACCGAGTAACAGATATAGAAGGACAGCACTGCAGGCCGCAAAAGTGTAAGCCGCCCATCTCTCATTCAGAAGTTCTCGTAACCGTTTCATGTATGACCACCTTTATTCAAGAACGCCTCGGCGTTCCTGCCGCGACGTGCGCGGCGCCAGGGCGCCTTCCACTGCGCACGTCTGCGATCCGCCGGAGGCTT
>AUXO017679449.1_pt1 | contig 10806 bp, 4 predicted proteins | sample 768731 | NCBI WGS metagenome assembly AUXO01 (sample SAMN02715735, study PRJNA202380) | gut metagenome | biome: sheep rumen | host: Ovis aries | place: New Zealand: Palmerston North
GAGGCCAACTGCGCATCGGCAATGATAGCTCTCAACAGTGCTGTGGCAGAGGCGCTGGCCGACTTTAAGAAGCGCGTGGATGCCAAGATCTCAGAGTATTCTGAGCGTCCTGAGTTCGCTGCCGGTTCTGGCCACACCGCCAAGTACCATGCCATCATCGACGTGCTGCGCGAGGATATCAAGACCTGCAAGCCCATTCGCTTCGACGGCAACGGATACAGCGACGAATGGGTGGAGGAAGCCGCCCGTCGCGGTCTCGATGTAGAGAAGTCATGCCCGAAGATCTTCGAGCGCTACCTTGACGACTCCAGCATCCGGATGTTCGAGAGCCTGGGAGTGATGACCCGCAAGGAGCTGGAGGCCCGCAACGAGGTGAAGTGGGAGACCTACACTAAGAAGATACAGATAGAGGCCCGTGTGCTGGGCGACATCTCGATGAACCATATCATCCCCGTCGCCACCCGCTATCAGACTCAGCTGCTGCACAACATCAGCGCGATGGCAGTCGTCTTCCCCATCGACACCGCCGACAAGCTCTCTGCCCGCAACAAGAAGATTGTCGAGGAGATAGCCGAGCGCACCAGTGCCATCGAGAAGGGAGTGGAGGCGCTGGTAGAGGCTCGCAAACGGGCCAATAAGATAGCTGATGAGCATCAGAAGGCTATAGCCTATCACGACACTGTCGAACCCAAGCTCGACACCATCCGCTATGAGATCGACAAGCTGGAGCTGATCGTCGACGACAGTCTGTGGCCGCTGCCGAAATATCGTGAACTGCTGTTCATAAGATAACAGTACAAGTTTCGCATTTACGAGGAGACAAGGAGTTCAGGGCGTCCCTGAACTCCCTTCCTTGAACTCCCTGTCTACAGGCGGGTCATGACCCGCTTATATTTTCCGTAGAAATTCGGTGAGGCTCTCCTTCGAGTCCAGCCCGAGCTTCTGTCTGAGGCGGTACCGGCTGATCTCCACCCCGCGCGTAGAGATATTCAGTAGCGGGGCTATCTCCTTGGAGAGCAGGTTCATGCGGATATATGCACAGAGCATCTTGTCCTTATGCGACAGCTCTGGATACCGCTCCCCGAGTATCTGCAGGAAGTTGTGGTGCACGGCATCGAACGAGTCGCGGAAGGCATCGAGGTCTTCGTCGTGCTCTATGTTGGTGTCTATCTGTCCTATCAGCCTCACGATTCTCCGCTTCGAGGCAGGCAGGTTCTCCTCGCTTAGAGAGTTGTTCAGGCTGATGGCGGTCTTGCGTATGTCTTGCAGCATCTCGTTCTTCCTTACGATGTTCATCCTCGAGCGCACCAGCTCGTCCTGCTTCGACCGCAGTTCTATCTCCAGTTTCTCCTCCCTGAGGGTAGCTATCTCCTCCTCGCGCTCTTGTATGCGTACCTCGCGCTCCTGTATCTGTTCGTCCTTCTGTTCTATCAGCTGCTGCCGGCTTCTCTGCAGTCTGCGCCATGCCATCCAGGCGAGAGCCGCTGTCAGCAGGGCATAGAGGACATAGGCCCACCATGTGCGATACCAGGGTGGTAGTATCACGAAAGCGAACTGCGTCTCTGCTGGCTGATTACTGCCCGAGGTGATGATCCTGACGTGGAAGATATAGCAGCCTTCCTCCAGGTTGGTGTATTCCTTTATTCGCCTGCGGGCGTATGGCCCGTAGCCGCTCTCGGCCGATCCCTCCAGCCAATAGCTGTAGAGCACTGACTTTGCGGGATCGTAGTTGATGGCGCTGCATTCGAAGCGCATCGAGTTGTCGCGCCACTTTATTGTCACGGGCAGCTCACATCCGTAGAAGAGGGTGTCAGCATAGTTGCCCACATATACCTTGCGTATATATGGCCTCGGGTCATGGGGCGGATTATGGGGACTGGCTGTTTGACCTTGGCTCGGGTCAAGAGTGTGTCTCCATGACCCGTCGAGCTGCAGCGATACAAATCCGTCTTCCGTCCCTATCACGGCCCTTTGCCCCTCCAGACACACACTCTCAAAGTCCTCCATCAGCCAGTCGTTCAGGTAGCCGTCGTTATGTTCGCCTCTTACCAAGTGCAGCGTACCGTCGGCCGCATACCAGATGCAGCCCTTTCTGTCCTGTCGTATGTAGGTGTAGGCGGTATGCCCCTCAAGTCTCTTCTCCAGGGTTGTATGAGGCTCCAGCCTGTCGTGCGTCGCATCATACCTGAAGAGTCCCTGTCGGGATGCCACTACCGTTTCGCCGTCGATGCTTGCTATCGACACGTTGTCGCCCTTGGGCAGCAGGTCGGAGTTATAGCATCGCTTGCTCTTCACCCTTGCCAGGTCTTCGCTGAGTGTCAGCCGGAATATGCCCTTCTCTTTATTTGCCACCCATATCCCCGTAGAGCCATCCTCCACGTAGAAGGTCTTTGCCGAGATGTCCGTTCCCTTCACCTCTTCAGCCATCACCCAGTCCTGCCCCTGCCTTCGCATCAGCCTGAGCCCCCAGTATGAAGCTGTCAGCAGCACGTCGCTGCGGTGTCCGAATGAGCGTACCCCCCACACTCCGCGGTTGTCATAGTGCGTGATGCGTTCGCCGTCGATGGTCAGGAAGAATCGCCTACCTCCGCAGAAGAGCTGTCCTCCGACGGTGTCGAGGCATAGCACCTGGCTGCCTGTGCCTTTAACGAATCTGATGCTTTCGCCAGTCATCTCGTAGAGTCCCTGGTTGGTGCCCAGGTAGAGTTTGCCGTTATATGCCATGCTGCAGTAGCCGCTTCCTATAGGCGACTGCCTGCTGTTGAGGAATCTCAGTGGCGAGCGCAGTGGTATGCAGTCTATTCCGTTGTCGAGTCCCAACCAGAGGTTCTGGTCGCGGTCGAAGGTCGTCGACAGCACGGTCTTGTTCTGCAGTCCGTTGTTTATCGACATGTGTTCAGCCGTGCCCTTCTTCATGTCCAGCAGTATTACTCCATCCTGCATCGTTCCCAGTGCCAGCATGTCTCCGCAGATGGCAGCCGACGAGAGTCGCCCTGCGCCTATGAGCCCGTCGGCAGCGGTATGCAACTGTCGGGCATGGCTGTCTTCATATACCCATAACCCCTTGTCGCTGCTGACGAGCAGTAGCCGTCCCTGTCCGTATGGCAGGATACTGACGATATTCGATGTCTGGCTGATGTCTACCCCCTGCACCCTTTGGAACTCCTTCCCCACGAGCACGAACAGTCCTCGCGACGATGCAGCATAAAGTCGGTTGTAGACCACGGTGGAGTAGGCGATGCCTGGCGGACAGGCAGTCCTTGTCTTGCTGTCATTGATATATAGCGCATCGTCACTCTGATAATAGATGTCGCTGCCCGTCAGTTGAATGTTCCAGATGTTGATCTGTCCACCCTTGTCAGTGCTTTCCGAGAGCCTCTCATATTCCAGCCGTCCCTTTCTGTTTCTGACGAATCGTCCGAACTGTCCGAGCGCTCCCACGTAGATGGTGTCTCCATAGGCTCTTACGGCCCTCACCTTCGCATTGCCGGGTAATGGATATGTCTGCCAGCTGCTGCCGTCGAACTCCAGAAGCCCCTTGTTGTTGGCAAAGTACATCCATCCCTCCTTGCTCTGTGCCGCCTGCCAGTTCTGGTTGCCGGAGTGGTATTGCTGTCTCGAGTAGTTCACTACCGCCCTCTGCCAGTAGCCCTCCGCCCTGGCAGCTGCTGTCAGCATCAGCAGGATGGTCCACAATGCTATCAATCCTATTCTTTTTCCCATTTGTGGGCAAAGATACGATTTTTTTTTCGAACGACGCACCATTTCCCCAAGAAATTTTGCATTCCGGGGCATTGCCTTTTGGGGAGTCTCCGTAAAACACGTTAAAATCGGGGGGATTACGAGGTTTTTCCAAAATAACTCCGTATCTTTGCAGCGCTATAAGCAACAATGTCTAACTTAAAACAGAATCTGCCCCATGTGCTCTTGTCCCGATGTGACATGAGAAAGTGGTATTGCTATACGACATCACTGATTATGAGCGACTTACGCTTTTAGTGAGAAAGTCGTGATGTAGTCGATTTCTTGATGTATAGTAATCGTGATGTAGTGATAATCTTGTTTCGTGTGAGGGAAAAGCCTACCTTTGCGCCATCGAAATTTAAGTTTAACAGCTAAAAGGTATTTTATGAAACTAAAAACAAGATCAACAGAAATCCTGCGACTGGCGATGGCCAGTAGTATGTTTTTCCTCTTAAACGTGGTCATGCTGGCGCAAGGCGTACAGACCGTCAAGGGCACTGTGCTCGATGCAGTCACGCGTGAACCTATGATTGGAGTCAGTGTGCTGGAGAAAGGCACATCAAATGGAGTGGTAACAGACTTCGACGGCAACTTCACCATCGACAATGTCGGAAGGGGCGCCACCATCGCTTTCTCCTATGTAGGCTACGTGACACAGGAGCTGTCGGCAAGCAAGGCCTCGGGCACTATCCTGATGAAGGAAGACGACAAGACCCTCTCGGAAGTGGTTGTCGTGGGCTATGGTGTACAGAAGAAGGTGAACCTCTCTGGCGCCGTGTCTGCAGTAGACGGTGAGAAGCTTGCTGGCAAGCCCTCCAGCGACGTGCTCAGTGCCATGCAGGGAGAACTGCCTGGCGTGGCGATACTGCGCAGCAGCGGTGAGCCAGGCTCAGAGACAAGTGGGATGCGTATTCGCGGATTCTCGTCGGTGAATGCCACATCGGCCCTGGTGCTCATTGACGGTATCGAGGGCGACATCTCTCTGCTCAATGCCGATGATATCGAGAGCATCTCTGTGCTGAAGGATGCATCAGCCTGTGCCATCTACGGTGCAAGAGCTGCATCGGGAGTGGTGCTCGTTACCACCAAGAGCGGTAGCGAAGGCACTCCGAAGATATCATACAACGGATACTATGCCGTCAACACCCCTGGCAACATGCCTGAGCGACTGCCCGCCTGGGAGGAGCAGCAATGGCTGAACCTCGGACGATACAATGCCGGAGGGTCATACGAGTGGAACAAGGAGAAGACCACATGGGTGGCTAACCCAAACTTCAACTACTACCCCAACAACAGCAACGGCCGCTGGGAGCAGTTCACTGCCACCAACTGGGTAGATGAGGGAACAAAAGACCACGCCGGACAGACCAACCACTCCGTCTCTGTCAGCGGCGGAACGAAAGCCATCAACTATCTCGTGAGCGGTAACTACTTCTATAAGTCGGGAATGCTGAAGTATGCGGATAACAACAATACCCGTGTGAACCTGCATGCCAAGATCAATGCCGAGCTGAACAAGTATGTCAGCCTGGGCGTAAACCTGCAGTACCAGTCGAAGAAGAGTAACCAGCCCTCAAGCGGTGCGGGCAGCATACTCAACACGATGTACGGAGCGCGTGCCCGACAACTATTGTGGCAGCCAGAAGAAACTCCAAACTACGACGCCCAGCCATATAGCGGTGACCTGCAGGTGAACCCTATCGACATACTGAAGAACGGCGGCACCAACACTGCACACTACGAAGCATTCCTCGGAAAGGGTAACATCACCATCAAGAACCTGCTGAAGGGCCTGCGTATCAACCTGAGCGCCAGCCGCCGCGCAGGATACTACTCGCAGCGCTCCGAGCGCCACTGGCTGGCTTGGTATGCCATGAACGGCACTACCATACGCCAACAGACGAACAACCCCAACTCGCTCTACCGACAGAAGAACAATGACTATCACGACCAGCTGGAGGCTACCGTCAACTATGAGTTCGACATCAAGCAGCACAACATCAAGCTGCTGGCAGGCACAAGCTATGAGAACTACCGCAAGGACCAGTTTGACGCTACCGCAAAGAACATGAACTCAAACGACTTCTACTCATTCAACTACTACGATGCCTCTGAGGCTACCAACACCACCCTCGGCGACCTTATCCAGCCCTGGTCGATGATGTCGTACTTCGGACGTATCAACTATAACTTCGCTGAGCGCTATCTCTTAGAGGCTAATATCCGCTACGACGGTTCGTCACGACTGGCCCCAGAGAAACGGTGGAAGGCCTTCCCCTCAGTATCTGCTGCCTGGAGAGTAAACCAGGAGAAGTGGTTTAAGCTCAACTGGGTGAGCAACCTGAAGCTGCGGGCATCATGGGGACAGCTCGGCAACGGAGCAGTGCTCGGACTATATGACTACATACCGACCATCTCGCAGTCTACCACCTATATCACGGAGAAGAGCTACTATCAGAGCCAGCTCGCTTCGAAAGACAAGAGCTGGGAGACCATCGAGACCACCAACCTTGGTATCGATCTCGGACTGTTCGACGGACGTCTGAACGCATCGTTCGACTACTACTGGAAGTACAATAACGACATGCTTTCCAACCTGCAGCTGCCTCACACGATAGGTATCGGCGTACCTGCCGTAAACATCGGTAAGCTGAAGACATGGGGATGGGAGTTCGAGATCAGATGGAACGACCGCATCGGGGACTTCCGTTACCAGATAGCATTCAACCTCTCAGACTCTAAGAACAAGCTCGTGGAATATGACGGTGCCGACGTTATCACTGCCGGGACGCGCCAGCTGATTGAAGGCTACAGCCTGAACACCATCTGGGGATACCAGACTGACGGCTATTGGACGAGCAAGGAAGAGTATGAACAGTATAAGGCAGCCCACCCAGGCTACAAGTCATTCTCTGACGGTAAGGTGGGAGCAGGAGACGTAAGATTCGTGACCCAGCCCGACAAGAATGGCTCTACCGACCATCAGGTGGGAGCTGGCGACGGTACTAAGGAGAATCACGGCGACCTGGTATATCTTGGCGATACCAACGGCAGATACCTCTACGGTCTGAACCTCTCAGCACAATGGAAGGGATTCGACCTGGCAGTGATGTTCCAGGGTGTTGCTAAGCGTAAGCTGCTCATCGACACAGAGGCCATCGCACCATTCGGACGCACCTACCAGATGCCTTGGACTATCCACCGCGACTTCTGGACAGAAGACAACCAGGATGCCTACTGGCCACGACTTTACAACTACAACGGTGACATGTTCAACTTCCAGCCCTCAGACAAATGGTTGCAGGACGCATCATATATCAGGCTGAAGAACATCACTCTGGGATACACCATCCCCGTATCAAAGCGCTACATCCAGAAACTGCGCGTCTACGTGAGCGGCAATGACGTATGGGAGCATTCAGACATACTGAAGGTATATGACCCGGAGGCAGGCAACAATGTAGGCCGAAACTACTATCCATTCTTCCGCACATGGTCGTTTGGCGTGAACGTAACATTATAATTAGGTTTCAGATATCAGGAAATTACAAATTATAAATTAGGAATTATGATTACCATTATAAACAAAAATAACTGGAATAAATACCTGACAGCAGGACTGTTCTCATTCTTACGTCCCTTCGGTGGCAAGCGGCAAGCCGATTACCACATTACATCCTTCCTCGTCATCTCCCTCCTCCTGACCAGCTGCGAGCTCGACCGTCTGCCTGAGACGACCCTCGCAGACAATACCTTCTGGCAGAGTGAGACCGACCTGCGCGGGGCATGTAATAAACTGTACGTCGACCTGCCGGGATTCTCTCACGACACCCGTGCCGACGACATCATCGGAACGGCTGCCAATGCCACTTCAAGCGGCAGCTGGAGCGTGCCTGCCACTTCCAGTGACTGGACAGGACCGTATCAGAAGATATTCGTCTGCAACAACATCATCGAGAAAGGCGGCAAAGCCCCGTTAAGCGATGCCCAGAAGAACCGCTGGACGGCAGAAGCATACTTCTTCAGAGCCTACCACTATTTCGACCTGGTGAGAAAATATGGCGATGTGCCCCTGATACTGAAGGCTTTCGACTCTACAAGCGACCCTGACATTAAGATGGCTCGCACATCGAGGGAGAGCGTCATCCAGCAGTGCTATAGCGACCTGAAACTGGCAGAAGAGTATCTGCCCGACATCGACGCCGTCAGCAGTGCTGCCGACTGGGGCAGAGTATCGAAGAGTGCCGCACGGGGCATGCTCGTACGCATCGGACTCTATGAGGGGACCTTTGCCAAATACCACGGGCTGGCCAGCGACGCAAAAGCTCATCTGAAGGTGAGCATCGACGCTGCAGAGCGACTCATCAGCAGTGGCAAGCACGACCTCTATCCCGACTTCCAGAAGCTCTTCTACTTCGACGGTGAGGGCCGACAGAACAAGGAGAATGTGTTCGTAAAGATCTATGGGCCTAATGGCGATGGGGCCGTCATCACACATAACAACTCACGAGGTATGGAGAATGCCGTCAGCGTGACTCGCCAGACCATCGACCAGATACTATATACCGACGGCCTGCCACGTGAGAAGACTGCACTGAAGGTGGAGGAGACACATCATAATGACGTGTTCACCAACCGCGACCCACGCATGGCCATGACATTCTATATGAAGGATGAGGAGGCCTACAAGGCGGGTTACAACCCCTTTGGCAACCAGCACGGCAATGGCTACGGACTGAAGAAGGGATTCATGCTCTCTGAGTGGAACACCACCAATAAGGAGACCGTCGACAAGATGATCATACGCTATGCAGAGATACTCATCTCATATGCTGAGGCACTCTACGAATACAACGGGCAGATCACAGATGCACAGCTCGATGCCACGGTCAACAAGGTGCGAAGCCGTGCAGGATTCGAGGCAAGGCTTACCAACCAGTTCTGCGCTGACAACGGACTGGACATGCTCGGGGAGATACGCCGGGAGCGACTCGTGGAGTTCATCGATGAGAACCTGCGCTACAGCGATATCATCAGATGGAAGACAGCAGAGAAGGTGCTACCCCAGACAATGCTCGGACTGAAGTACAACGATGAGGATAAACTGAGTACACAGCGCGAGAACATCGAGAGCCGACTGACCGATGCCAACGGGATGTTCAACGGCAGGAAGGTGGCCGACCAGGCTGGCATCTACGTGATAGAGGACGCTGCCAACCGCGTCTTCGATCCTGCGAAAGACTACTACTATCCGATACCAACCTACGAGATTGCTACATCGGATGCCAACGTGACGCAGAATGCGGGATGGAAGTGAGAAGTTCAGAGTTAATAGTTATAATAAAATAAGGATATGAAACGTTATACAAATATCTTCGCGATCGTGATGACAATGATGATGGGGATGACACTCATGACATCATGCAGCAACGACGAATGGGGCAACGATAACCCCGAATATCAGAATGTGTTCATCGTGGCCTTTGCCGACTGGGGGCCTAAGAGCAATAACGACAAGACCTACACCGTGAGTCAGGGCAGCCAGCTGGAAGTGCCGATTCAGCTCTGGTGCGAGGGCACGCGAGGCTTTGATGCCGAGGCGTTCGTTTATGTCGACAGCAAGCTCACCCTCGGTACCGACTACCAGATAGTGGACGGCAGTGGCAACGCCCTGCAGCAGAACGCCAACGGTGCATGGGTGATGAAGTGGGACCTGCGCTCGCCTGACACCACAAAGAATCACCGTGTGCAAAATATCTGCGTAAAGGCCCTGAACGGTGCAAAGGGCGACGTGACGCTGATGACTTTCGACCCTAAGGATGTGGATGAGAGCGGAAAACTGCGCATCTCCAACGGAGGGACAAAGGACGATGATACCCAATACTACGTGCCCAACAATAAGACCGGCGAGTACGAGGTGAGATGTATCACGGTAAACTATAAGGTGAAAGTGACTATAAAATAAAGGCAGGATGATATGAAGATCAGTAGGTTAGTTGTATTCATACAGTTAGTTTTGTTAGTTATGCAGGCAGGTGCGCAGTCCATTTGGGACGGTGCGCACCTGGCCAAAGTAAAAGCCTGCCTGGAGCAGCCCGCCTATTCTACGGCATATCACCAACTGAAAGACGAAGCCGACGGACTGATGCAGGTGGAGCCTGTATCGGTGATGATGAAGGAGAAGGCAGCAGTGAGTGGCGACAAGCATGACTATATGAGCCTGTCGCGATACTTCTGGCCTGACCCCAGCAAGCCCGACGGCCTGCCTTATATCTCGCGCGACGGAGTGTCGAATCCGGAGCTCGAGAAATACGACCGGGGAAGGCTGGCACTGATGGCAGGAAGAGTGACCACACTATCGCTTGCCTGGTACTTCAGCGGCGATGAGCGATACGCGCAAAAAGCCGTGGAGCATCTCAGGGTATGGTTCCTCGACAAGGCCACACGCATGAATCCTAATCTGGACTATGCCCAGACCATACCAGGCAAGTTCGGAGGCAAGGGAAGATGCTATGGGGTTATCGACGGCTATTCGTTCGTGAAGATGCTCGATGCCGTTCAGATGCTTGAAGGTTCAAAGGCTTTCACGGCGAAAGACTCGAAGGCGCTCAAACAATGGTTCTCACAGTTCCTTAACTGGATACTTACCAGCCAACAGGGCATTGAGGAAGGCAATCAGAAAAACAATCACGCTACTGCCCACGACGTGCAGGTGATAGCCTATGCCAGATACGTAGGCAACAAGAAGGTTATGGAGCAGTACCTGTCGCAGTTCTATGAGAAGCGTATGAAGACGCAGATAGAGCCTGATGGACGACAGCCATACGAGTTGAGCCGTACCCTCGCCTTTGGCTACTCACAGTATAACCTGACCCACATCATCGACGTGATGCAGATGGCACGAACCGTCATGGGCGCTGAGGGACAGGCACTCCTGGGAGGAACAGAGGGGCTGGCGCTATGCGAGAAAGCTGCCGACTTCCTGGCACAGTATCTGGGCAAGAAGGTGGAGCAGTGGCCCTATCAGCAGATCAGCGAGTGGGACTACAAGCAGAACGAGCT
>AUXO013871084.1_pt1 | contig 10805 bp, 15 predicted proteins | sample 768731 | NCBI WGS metagenome assembly AUXO01 (sample SAMN02715735, study PRJNA202380) | gut metagenome | biome: sheep rumen | host: Ovis aries | place: New Zealand: Palmerston North
TTGGGAACAGCGTAAGGTTGGAGATTTTGGTGAAATAATTACTGGAAATACTCCTTCAACACAAAACGATGAATATTATTCTGAAGATGGAATTCTTTGGGTTACACCTACTGACATTAATGGAAATACTATAAATGATACTGCTAAAAAGTTAAGTAATGAAGGAATCAAAGTAGCTAGAATTCTTCCAAAAGAATCTATTTTAGTTACATGTATTGCTAGTATTGGAAAGAACACAATGCTTGAAAATACTGGAAGTTGTAATCAACAGATAAATGCATTAATACCTAATACAAAAAAATATTATCCATATTTTTTACTAACAGAAAGTACATTATGGTCTAATAAAATGTTAAAGTCAGCTTCAGCAGGAACTATGCAAATAGTTAATAAAACAGAGTTTTCAGAAATAGATACTTATTCTCCTGAATTAAGTGAACAAAATAAAATTGGAGAACTTTTCAAAAGTATAGATAACCTTATCACTCTTCATCAGTAAAAGAAGAAAGGGGTTATATTTAATGAATTTATTAAAGAAAAATGAATATTTTTATGTATATTACGAAAGATGGATTCACATATATAAAGAAGGAGCTATCAGAAAAGTAACAATGAATAAATATTTATTAACATTATCATGGCTAAAAAAATTAGTGCCAAATTTATATATAAATGAATTAAACAGGATTACTTATCAGAAGTTATTAAACGATTATGCAGAATGTCACGAAAGACAAACAACAATGGATTTTCATCATCAATTAAAAGGAGCAATATTAGATGCTGTTGATGAAGGGTTAATTTCACGAGACCCAACAAGAAAAGCAATTATAAAGGGGAAGAATCCTAAAGATAAAAAAATTAAGTATTTAAATCAATTTGAATTACATAAACTGATATCAGATTTAGACTTATCAAATAATATTAATTATGACTGGCTGATTTTGTTAATTGCAAAAACAGGAATGAGATTTTCCGAAGCATTAGCAATTACACCAAAAGATTTTGACTTTCCACATCAGATGCTATCTATAAGTAAGACTTGGAATTATAAAGATAATGGTGGATTTCTTCCAACAAAGAACAAATCTTCAAATAGAAAAATACAATTAGATTGGCAAACAATAATACAATTTTCAGAATTAATAAAAAACTTACCAGAAGATGTACCAATTTTTTTTGATAATAAGATATATAATTCTACTATAAATGATATATTAGAAAGACATTGCATAAAAATGAATATTCCTGTAATTTCTGTACATGGATTAAGACATACTCATGCTTCAATTTTATTATTTGCTGGTGTTTCAATTGCAAGTGTTGCTCATAGATTGGGACATTCTAGTATGACAACAACTCAAAAGACGTATTTACATATTATTCAAGAACTCGAAAATACAGATATAGATTTAATTATGAGGTCTTTGACTGCATTAAATGTATAAATACAAATACTGATGAAGAGTGATAAGGTTATCTATATTTAAGAATAAGTTTCCTAATTTTTTTTGCTCCTCATTTTGAGGAATGAAAAACTCCATGTTTGCAAACATATAACCAGTTATTTGATTTATTGTAGCTCCCATATTTTTATTGATTTCATTTTCAAATAATTGCGTACTTAATAGAGCATTAATAAAATTTGAATCCTTTGATCTAATTCCAGTCATAAATGCTCCAATAACTGTATTAGGCATATTTTCTTTAATTTGAGCGTGTTTACCAATTAAATTTCTTGAACCATTTCTAACTACAACGATTATATCTCCAATTTGTACATTATCAGAATTTACAACTTTATTTGATATAAATACACAATCATTTTTTGAAATTTCACCATTTTGTACATTTGAAGAACGCAATACTAAAGTTCCATTCTCTTGAACATTTGAAGGTGAATATGTTTGCCCGTTAAAGAAATCAACAAATTCTGTGAACTTACGCTGTTCCCAAGCTAAAATATTTGAGGATTTTTTTAGTAAATTTTTATTAATTATGAATGATTCTACTCTTAATTAATTTTATTACATTTTAATTTGTTTATATAAAGTATAATCATATTTTTAATTGAGTTATTTAAATATTCATAATCTATATTAAATATATTTTTAAAATTACTATCAAATAACTTTTGATCTAAATTATCAATAGAATAAACAATACAATTAATAAATGTTCTATAAGTTATATAATTTATATTTTTAGAAGTCATATAATCATTTACTATTCTAGTAATATATATTTCATAATAATTATTGAAATATGCAAATAGTATTAGATCTTTTAAGTACATAGTACCAACATTAGTTAGTTTAAATCCTAATTTAAGTAGGGAAGTATATACAAACTTTTCATATGATTTATATCTTTCATCTTTAGTATAATCATATGAATTTTTCATTTACATAACCTCCTTACAAATATAAGTATAGCAAAAACGTTTACATAAAAACAAATCTTGAAACTTACCTTGTTAAGGAAGATAAAATTTCATTTTTACCTTAATAAGGTAGTTTTTATATTAGTAAGGTAGTTTTTTATTATTGTGAAATAATAATAGTTATATTAAATAGAGAAAATTCATAATTATTACCTTTTTAGGCTAAAAAAATAACCATAGGCACAGATGTTATTCGAGACCTATGGTTATATATATATCAACAAATTATCACGAGTAATTTGTTAATACCAAAACTAATAATTAATAAGATCCCCCAAAGGGGCAGGGGGAAGAATAATCCCCCAAATGACTGACTAGAATCTTACACAGTTTCCACCAGGAAAACCATAATATTTTTCAACTAACATCTGTTTTACCTCGAAATCAATATTGCTAATAAGCATAAAAACAAACAATATATTATTCGAGAACAAATGTCATCTATAATATATAAAAACAGGCACTCGTGATGCCTGAATGTTTGTTCCAAGCATTACTTGTGCGACTGATTAAGTTTACATATCATAGATATGTCAGTCATAGCTTATTAACTATAATTATTATAGCACATTTTGGAGTTAACTTCAATATAAAACTATATTATTAATACAACTTACCTTAACAGTCTAGCAATTTACATAAAATTGTGGTATAATATATTTGGAACTAGTGGAGGTGTAAAGATGTATAATTTAGAATTTTATAATTTTGGCGAATTTTTAAGAAAAGCAATTAAATCTAAAAAAATGTCAATTGAAGAATTATCAAAGAAAATAAATAAAACTCCTAGTACAATATACAAGTACGAATCAAATACAATTATTCCTGATTTCGACGTTATACTTAGTATATGTAATGCATTAGAAATAGATTTAAATGATTTAGCAAATAGAAAAGAAGTAGATACGGATATACAAACATCTAATAATCCTTTTTCAGTAAATGAGCTATATATGTATTATATAGATTCAACTAATAAGTTATATGAGATGTTACTTACAATTAAATCCGAAAATGGAATAATGAAAGCTTATTTTTCAGTTCCTAAATTAGATAAGATCTTTCTAGTTGGATCTATTGAATCAAATTCAGAAGTTGCATTTATATTAATGAAAAACTATAATATTGAAAATGATCATTTTGAAAAAGTAATGATTTATATAAATATGAAATATGCTAGTGACGATATAAAAATGGGAATTATATGTGGTGAAAAAGATGATTCTTTTGATCCTGTAGTAAAAAAGATTTGTATATCAAAACAGAAATTAAATGCAAAAGAAAAAGAAAAGATGAAAGAAAGACTTATAATATCTGATAAAGAGATAAAACAAATAAAAGAAGATGGTGTTTGGTATCCTGATATATCAAATAAAAAATCATATTAATTAAAATAACTATTTAGAGTACTTCGTAAGAGGTACTCTTTTTTGTTCCTTAATTACCGAACAAAGTTTTAGTGTAAATTTGTGCATTATTAGAATTATATAGAATTACTTGTGTAAAATGAACTATTTAGGGAAAAATAGTGTATCATTAAATTGTTCGAACGAAATGAATTCATGAATTCAAATTTTTAAAGGAAGGTATTTTTATGCAAGACAATGATTATAGAAATTCATTAATGAGGTTGCAAATTATCCTTCATAGTAAAACTTTAACTAAAGCTATACTAAGACTACCAAAAAAAGAAAGAAGTGTTTTTGTAATGACGTATATAAAAAAATATCCTCTTTACAAAGTTTGTAATGTTTTAAAACTTTCTAGAAAAGAAGTTATTGCTATGAAGGAAAAAGCACTTGATGATTTCTTTTGGAATATAGAAAAATTTGAATAATTTGAAGGAGAAATTTAATGGAAAAAGATATAGTTGTAATCTATAAAGAGCCTAAAAAACAGGCAGAGTATTTAAAAATGAAAAATTCAGAAGATGAATTCAAAAGAAAATTAAATGGTGACATAGAAAAAATAGAACTTGATGATACATATATTATTTGCAAGAAAGACAGAGAAAATTTAATGCCAAATATTTATATTAGACCAAGAGGTAGTTCATTAGTTGAAACTATAAGAGGTGAATTATTCTATGTAGCAAAAAATAAAGAAACGGGAGAAATATCAAGTTTTACAAGAGAAAATATTGTAGTATATGGAGATAGATTAAATAAAATATCTCATGATTATTCTAATCAAGATGAGGAAGGACACTTTATTACAGAAAAGCAAGCACAGAGAAGAAGAGAAATAATTGAAAGGATGAAAGAATATAATGCACTAAAGAGAGCTGAAAAACAAGCTAGAGGAACTATTGAAAAAAATGAAAATACAGAAGAAAAGAATTTAGATGACAAACATAATACTGAAAAAGATGGATTTTTTGTAATAGATCTCGGAAAAGATGAAGATGCAAATATACCTGAAGAAAAAAAGAACAAAGTTACTTTATCTCCTAAAGACGAAAATTATTTTAAAGCAATGATTTTCCTATTAAATCAAATTAATAATAAATTAGGAAAAATATAGAGGAGAAGTTTAATTGTTTGAAAGAATAAAAACTAATGAAGAAATGAAACGCTTTGTTGAAAAAACTTGTGATGAGTATCGAAGAGATTTTAAAAAGCATAGAAAACATGTATCACATTTTTCAAAAAACGGGATTTATAGCGAATGGGAAAATTATAAATATGTTGAAGGAGTAAAGGAGATATAAAATGGAAAACAAATATCCTAGAAAAAGAAGAAAAGACATTTTGGACAAAATTGCTGAAAAATTAGATTTACCAAGATTACTTGAATATGATGATGACAGTTTATTTGATAAAGACATTAATAGTTATTATTTTAATGATAATAAAGAAGATTATTTTAATAACGATATGCCTACACAATATGATAACGAAGAACTTATAGACAAATTAATTATGGGAGAGTTATTAAATTTTGGAGAAGTGGAAGAACTACTAGAAAGAACTTTAAATGAATTTAAGAGGACATTTTCTGTACCAAAGAAAAGATTTGAACTAGTTTTTAGAGAAATACCAAATAATAAAAGAAATTCAAACTCACACAGAAAGATTCCTTATAAAAATACATATAATAGATATTTTGATGATACAGAAAGATAGGAACAATAAAGATGAGTTATAAAGGTATTATTATTACTGAAAATAAAGATCTTGGTGTGTTTCTTGATTGGTGTGGAGATTTTAATAAAGTTAGTGGATTTCTAGCATATTGTAAAGCAAAAGGGTATCCATCTCCTGATAAAAACCATTATGGTTGGGTTAGACTTTGCCAAGTATTAGGAAATTATTTTTATGGAAATGTATTTGTTGGAATTAACAGATATGAAGATCTAAATATTTGTAACTCAGATGCAAGTATTTATATTATTAAGAAATGGAAAATTATTGGAGGTAAATTTACCAAGAATGATAACAAAAACAGTATTGATATTCTAGATTTTCTGATGGATATTAATCGAAGAATGCCTAAACAAGAACAACTAAGTATATCTGAATTATTATGTGATGTTGAAGATTGGAACAAAATACTTTTTATAAATGGCAATTCAAATGAAGGGAGGGATAGTAATGTACGATAAAAATGATGAATCAGACGACGAATTAATTCAAGAATATAATGAAAAAGAATCACACGAAAAACTACTTGAAATTATTGTAGAACTTGAAACTACACTAATGGCAATTAATTATATTGAAGGAGTAGAAGGTGTTGACGGAGAACTTACAGAAGAAGACATTTCTAGATATGAAGAGTGGGAAAAGAAACGCAGAGAAAAGTTTAATCCAGATAATTATAAAATTAATACAGAAAACGAAGATAACTTTGATCCTCCAAAACCAGATGAAGTACGTGCTATGTATAAAGGTGTAGGAAAACCTGCAGTAGTTTGGAAATTGAAGAAAAATGGTGAAGATATAAAAGATGTAATTGGAGGAGATTATGAAAAAATTCACTATAGAGATCAGATCTATATTATAGCAGACAAAGAAAGGGAGGAGAAAGATTTGGATCCAAATGTAGTACTAGATAATCAGATTTTAAGAGGGAAGTTCCTTATTATAAAAGATGTTAGTGGCAAAATGGTCAATTTAACTGCATCAACAATAGTTGATTTAAAACGTGAAATGTTTGATTTTAGAGTTAGATATGTTGATGAAAACTATATGGAAATTCCAAAAGAAGAGTTTGACGAAAGATAATTTGAAGAAATCACCCCTTATTTACAATTATCGAAAAATGATATATATTATAATCAAAGCTTTATATCAGGAAAGTCAATGTTGTAAGAAAGGGGTGCTTTCACCAAATAAAAGTAAGTTATAAATAGTTAAATAATATCATAAAAAGTTGATACTATTTGTTCTCTAAGCAAAAAAATAACCTTTTTAGAAGGAGAATAAAGAGATGGAGAAATTAAATAGTATATATAATATGGAATATTTTAAAAATATTCCTAATGAAACTTTTGATCATGATATTGTTTTTGCAAGATTTATAATATTTATTAGAAAAGCAATAATTCGAAAGCGAAAAGACTATTGTAATTCTAATAATATGTATAAATGCAAAAATATATATTTGGGTGAAGATGAATTAAGCTATCTAATTGATGAAACAAATTTTGAAGAATCGGTTATAAATAGCATAATGTCTTCACTAGTAAAAGCTAACTTAAAACTTTCTTTAAAAAATCTTAGTAAACCTCAAAGAAGAGTTATTTTATATTTCTATTTTTATGATAAAGATATGAAATATATTTCCAGAAAAATGCAAATATCTTTAAGTTGTGTATATAGATTAAAATCAAGGGCTGAACAGAATTTAATAAAACTATATTTAAATAAGGAGATTACTTTGTAATGAAGTATGACACAGATTTTTATAGGATGTTAAATAATGCTCAAAATGATAATTACACATTAGTAAGAATAATAAAAATTATCAAACCCTTGATAAATAAATATTCGTTAGTTGAAGATATATTTACTGGAAAATTCTTCTATGATGAAGATTTAGAAAGTACATTAATTGAATATGTTATTAAATTAATAAAAAAATATCAATTATCGAAGAAACTATCTAACAATAAAAATGTTATGGAGGATGAAATTAAAAAATTTTTAAAATCATAAAAATCTGTAAATTTCTTGATATAAAGCATAAAACTCTTACTTTTATAGTAAGAGTTTTTATTTTTTTTGAAAATTTTTAAATTTTTTTCAAAAAAAGGTCAAAATTTAAAAGTTGATTCCTTATTAATATATGAAAAGATAAAGATATAGTTTTATTTTTACAATTATGTACATTGAAAAGTTAATAGAAATAAAGTTGAGTCTTACTATTTTAGTAACTTACCGCTTAGTCATAGCTCGAGCGTGAAGAAACCGTCGCAAGCCATGAGAGCGTGCCTGCAGAGACAGCAGGTGAGCAAGCAGAAATGCTCGTAAGGTGTACTTGCTTTTATACAATTACCGCTTAACTTTAGAACTTTTTATAGTAAGGAGAAGCGTATGAAAAAATATTTAGTAAACAATTATTAGGAGTATTTTTTCTTGTGATAATTTAACTATATTTAAATTATTAGAAGAAAGACTATCTTGTCTACTATAGTTTAATCCTAACATTAATTAATGAAAGGAGTGTGATTTTATGAATGAAAAATCAACTGTAAAAGGAATGTTTGAGGTGAGTAACAGTTAACTCTTAATTTTATAGCTTATAGAAAAAAATAACAAATGTACGAATTTTTATTTTTAAAAAATTTTGTACGTTTGTTTTTATTTACATCAAAAGTTATATTAAGTCTATAAAATTGTAGATTGGGGTGATTGTTATGAAATACTTAGAATCACAAGATGAAAACCCTGAATTTTTAAATTCTTATCTTAAATATACATACATTATCTCTCAATGTTCATTAACTACTATGGACGAAACATATTACGATTTAAGAACTTTTTTTAGATATATAATATTAAGTAATAATAAAATGATGAGCAGTAATTTTACCTTAGAATTATTTAGAGAAATATCTATTAAAGATGTATCTATAGATGATATAACAAAAGTTACAACTCATAATATTACTGATTTTATTCAATTTTGTAGAAATGTATTAGGAAATTCAAGTAAAACTAGAAATAGAAAATTAGCATCAGTTAAAGGATTATATAAATATTTAGTTAAAAATAATTATATGAATATAGATCCTTCTGCAAATGTTGATTTTGGAAAAATTGAAAAAAGAAATCCAAAATATTTGAGTTTAGAGGAAAGTAAAAAAATGCTTGCAGTTACACTACAATCAAATGATAGAAATAGAATAAGAAACTATACTATTATTTGTATTTTACTTAATTGTATGCTTAGAGCATCTGAAATAGTTAGTATTGATATTGATAATATAGACTTTGAAGATAAGACTTTAAAAATATTAGGTAAAGGTAACAAAGAAAGAATTGTTTATCTTAATGAAGCTACTGAAGAAGCAATTAAAGAATACTTAAAAATAAGACCTGAATTATCAAAGAATGATCCAAACTATAATGCTTTATTTTTAAGTACACAAATGAAAAGAATAGCAAAAAGAACAGTTCAACGTGTTGTAGATGATAGTATGTCAAAAACATTAGAAAATACAAAAGGATTTCATACTCATACATTAAGACATACTGGTGCTACTTTAATGTATAACGAAAATGATACGGATATTTTTGTTTTACAAAAAATACTAGGACATGATAGTTTAGCAGCTACTGAAGTTTATACTCATGTTTCTAGTAAAAAATTAGAGAAGATAATGAACAATTTTGCCATTTCAAATTTAATTGAAAAGGAGGTAGCAAACAATGAATAATTTTAATAATAATGATGATTCATATAAAAGTATAATAGAAAACTTTAAATACTATTCTCTTACAATAAGAAATTTAACTGAAAATTCCTTAAAAACTATTATTGAAACTATTGATAGTTTTATTACATTTATGAATGAGATTAAATTTCATTTTGATTCTATTGATGATATAAATTTAAATAATTTACGTACAATTCAAAATAAAGATATATGTTTTTATATTTATGATTTAGCTGAAAGAGGTTGTTCATCTAATACTAGAATATCAAGAAGTGAACACTTAAAAACATTTTTTAACTATTTATATAAGATTAAACATACACTATTTAAGCAACCTATTAATGATGTTACTCTTGAATCTAGAAATCATAGACATTTACCAAATTATTTAAATGAATCTCAAGCTAGAACTATGAGTACATTATACAAAAATAGTAATAAAACACATGAAGTACGAACAAATGCAATTATTAATTTGTGTTTAAACTCAGGACTAAGAATTAGTGAAATAATAGAACTTAGAATTAGTGATTTAGATTTAAATGAGAATAGATTTATTGTTCATGGTAAAGGACAAAAAGAAAGAACTTGTTATTTAAATAAAGTTAGTAAAGAAGCTTTAATTAAGTATTTAGAAATTAGAAAAACAATTATTCCTAAAAGAAAATTTGATGAAGACTACGTCTTTCTAAGTAATAGAAATAAAAAGATGGATGCTCATACAATTAGAAGTTTTATTAAATTATCATATAATAAAGCTAATATAGATAGTTCGAAATATTCAGTACATACATTAAGACATACTTGTGCTACATTACTTTATAAAGCTGGTATTGATATTAGAACAATTCAAGAATTATTAGGTCATGAACAATTGGATACTACAACAATATATACTCACATTCATGATACTAATGTAAAAAAATCTATGCTTGAACACCCTCTTGCACATTTTACTATGAAGGACGCTCTAAGCTATAATGTATAGTAATTGGAGGTGGTTCACATGAGTACAAAAAACGAAAAAAGGAATCTTCAAACAGTAAATATTACCCTACTTAACGGACAAGTTGATTTGATATTAAAAGCAATGGAATTATATGCTTATAATTTAGATTATATGCTTACAGATGACCATTCTGATTCTGAAGAAAGAAAAAGAAAAATTGCTATGCTTAAATATACTTATGAAATTGTACTTTCAAATCAAGCCGAACAAGTAAATGGTAAAGTACACAATGCTGAAACTTTAAATAAATTTGGTAGAAATATGCTTAATGATCAAAAAGTTGTTGATTTTATTAAAGATGAAGAAGATAATAAAAATGATGATGATGACGATCAAGAAGAAATACTTGAAGGATTGAAGGCAATATAAGTTGTTATTAATCTTATCATCCATATATAATTCCTTAATTTTAATGGAAAGGAGGTGCGTTATCAAATAAAAGGATAAAAAGCATGAAAAATGCTCAAAAA
>AUXO010101932.1_pt1 | contig 10804 bp, 9 predicted proteins | sample 768731 | NCBI WGS metagenome assembly AUXO01 (sample SAMN02715735, study PRJNA202380) | gut metagenome | biome: sheep rumen | host: Ovis aries | place: New Zealand: Palmerston North
CCGTTTCCAAGCGTCGCATTTTTAAAAAGTGTGTTTAAGGATTATGAATTATGATTTATGTATTATAGGTAGCGGTCCTGGTGGTTATCGGGCCGCTGACTATGCCGCTAAGAACGGACTTAAGGTGCTGATATTCGAGGACCGCGATCCTGGTGGCACATGTCTTAACCGTGGCTGTATCCCAACTAAGACGCTCTGTCATGATGCCGACGTGGTCGATGTGCTTAGGAAGTCTGTACCGTCAGTCACGCCGGTAATCGGAAAGGTGTATGAACGCCTCAATGGTGTAGTGTCGCAGTTACGTACAGGTGTTGAGAGTATTATGTCGCATCAGAACATCACGTTCGTGCGTGCTCATGCTGCACTGAAAGAAGCTCATACCGTTGTTGCCAACGGCGAGGAATACTCTGCCGACAATATTATCATTGCTACCGGGGCATTGCCTAAACTCCCACCCATCGATGGTATCGACTCGCCCAAAGTAGTAACCTCCGACGACCTCTTGACTTCCAGTCTTACAGACCTTCCATCGCGGCTAATCATAATCGGTGCGGGTGTGGTAGGTATGGAGTTCGCATCGGTCTTCAGCCGTTTCGGATGCAAAGTGACAGTAGTGGAGTTTTTGAAAGAATGTCTTCCTGCCGTTGACAGCGATATTGCCAAACGTATGCGCAGGCAGATGGAGAAGCAGGGTGTGGAGTTCTTTATGCAGGCTGCGGTGAAAAGTATCGATGGTAGCAAGGTGAATTTCGAGCGTAAGGGCAAGGAGAATACAATAGAGGCCGATAAGATTCTGGTTGCAACCGGACGACGCCCGAATATCGAGGGCTTGAACCTCGAAACTCTTGGTGTTGATACTGAGCGTGGTTTTGTCGTTGTAGATGATAACTATATGACAGGTGTTGCCGGCATTTATGCCATCGGCGATGTCAATGGTCGGCAGATGCTTGCACATGCTGCTACTATGCAGGGCATACATGTTGTCAATAAGATACTCGGTAAGACTGACAGTATTCGCTTCGACGTCATGCCTGCTGCCGTTTTTAGTTATCCTGAAGTTGCTTTTGTGGGAAAGAGCGAGGACGATTGCCGGGCTGAAGATTTAGAGTGTCGTTGCCGGAAGGCTTTTTATCGAGCCAATGGCAAAGCTTTGGCAATGGACGAGACTGAGGGTTTGCTTAAATTGCTTTCCGATAGCTCCGACCGTATCATCGGATGTCATGTCTATGGCGCTCATGCCGCAGATATTGTGCAGGAGGTGGCCGTACTGATGAATTATAATGCCACCGTTGCGCAGCTACGTGACATAGTGCATATTCATCCTACATTGTCAGAGATTCTTCAGTCGGCGGCAGAGATGCCATGAAATCCTAAAACACAAGGATTGATAAAGATGAAAATACAGATGAATATCTTTTAGTTGTATTTCAGTATCTGGCCCGGCATCAGTCGAATTTTCTTGCCTATGTGATTGAGCTTGCAGAGAGCATCGACGGTGGTGTTGCGCTTACGGGCGATGCTGTACAGTGTTTCACCGGCACTGACTTTGTGAAAGCGAACGTCGGTAGTATATGTTGCTGCAGGAGCTGCGGTTTCAAGCTCTATGTTATCGTCACTGTCTGTCCTGCTGATACCATTGCCCGCACCGCGAAGGCGTGTGGCAAGTACCGACTCGTTGTTGTAGCTGTCTTTGTGGAATGTATAAAAGTCGCCGATAACATCCTGATTACGGAAGTCGAACATTAGCGCGGGGTTCAGTGCCACTCCACATAGACGTGTTTCGAAATGCAGGTGCGAACCTGTACTGCGTCCTGTGTTGCCGCCAAGACCGATGGGGTCGCCGGCGCGTACTTCATCGTTCTCGCTTACGAGTTGTTTCGACATGTGTCCGTAGATAGTCTCAAGACCATTATTGTGGCGAATGACAACATACTTGCCGTAGCCTCGGGCCTCATAGCGAACGATGCGTACCTTGCCGCTGAAGGCCGCACGGATTGTGTCGCCAATATATACCTTTATGTCGAGTCCCTTATGCTGGCGTCCCCAACGTGCTCCGAAATTGCTTGTGATAAGACGGCTGTCGGTAGGCATACAAAAGTCGCGTAGGTCGATGCGGAAACTGTCGGGAAGCGCGGTGGCCCGATGAGCATATTTGTTGTCCCATTCATCGTAGAGATCAGATGAGGGGTTGTCGAACGATTCACTGAGTATGAGGTGATGAAGAGCAACAGAGTCGATTGCTTTCATCTTGCGGTCTAATGGAGCTTGCCGTGCCAGAAGGTCTTGTCCCATAGTGGGAAGAGTGCAAATAGAACTAATGGCAATAATGGCTAATGTTTTTATTTTATTCAATATCATAATCGTTTTTAGAATATCTTTTCTCCGAAAAAGGAGTGATTTTAGTTCGTTTCTGGAAATAAAACGATGCAAAGATATAAATTATTTTTTAAAAAGCTGTACCGTTAACACTATTTTGTGGTTATTTAACACTTTATAATGCAGGTTTATGATATTGCTGACCAGTTGATGTTCGACTTGCGTATGTCTTTTAAGTGTCGCCACAATATGGCGTATTCTGCTTTAATGCATGTGGGGTCTTCATCGATAATATGCTGTGCTTCGTCGCGGGCTATCTGGACGAGTTGACCGTCGCGTGCAATGTCGGCAATTTTCAGGTCGAAAGCCATGCCGCTCTGCTGTGTGCCCTCAAGGTCGCCCGGACCGCGCAGCTTGAGGTCGGCCTCGGCGATGCGGAAGCCGTCGTTGGTTTCACACATAATGTCTATTCGTTTACGTGTGACTTCATTGAGCTTGGGCGAGGTTACGAGAATACAATACGACTGGTCGGCACCTCGTCCAACACGGCCGCGTAGCTGGTGGAGCTGTGACAGCCCGAAGCGTTGGGCTTCGAGTATCACCATAACGGAGGCATTAGGAACGTTGACACCTACTTCGATGACAGTGGTAGCTACAAGTATTTGTGTATCGCCGCTGACGAATTTCTGCATCTCGTCTTCCTTGTCCTTGGGCTTCATCTTGCCATGGACTTTGCTTAGACGGAATTCGGGAAATACTTGCTTAAGCACTTCAAATCCGTCTTCGAGATTTTTTAGGTCGCTTTTCTCACTCTCCTCAATTAGTGGAAAGACGATATACACTTGCCGTCCTTGATGTATCTGTTGACGGATACCGTCATAGAGCCTAATCATGTTTGAATCGAGGAAATGATGGGTAACGATGGGCTTGCGGCCAGGCGGCAATTCGTCGATGACGCTCACGTCGAGGTCGCCGTACAGGGTCATGGCAAGCGTTCGTGGAATCGGGGTAGCTGTCATGACGAGCACATGTGGCGGGTTCTGGCTCTTGTGCCACAGTTTGGCACGTTGTGCCACGCCAAAGCGATGTTGCTCGTCAACAACCACCATTCCAAGTCGGGCAAACTGCACCGTATCTTCGATGACGGCATGTGTTCCAACAAGTATTTGTATGCTGCCGTCGAGCAGACCCTCCATGACTTCCTGCCGCCGTTTTCCTTTGACTATGCCGGTGAGGAGGGCCACGCGTATTTCCATTCCTTTAAGAAAAGCGGCAATAGTCTGAAGATGCTGCTCTGCCAGAATCTCAGTAGGAGCCATGATACATGCCTGGTAGCCGTTGTCGATGGCAATGAGCATAGACATCAGAGCTACGAGCGTCTTTCCACTGCCTACATCGCCTTGAAGCAGACGGTTCATCTGCCGACCGCTGGCAACGTCTTTGCGTATTTCGCGTAGCACACGCTTTTGGGCTTCGGTGAGCGCGAATGGTAGGTTATTGTGATAAAATCCGTTGAATGTGTCGCCAATCTTCGAGAATACATATCCACGATATTTGCGGCGGTTGTCGCTGACATAGCGCACGATATTCAGCTGCACGAAAAATAGTTCCTCGAACTTCATTCTGGCGCGTGCTCGCTCCAGTTGCCGGTGATCGTGCGGATAATGGATGGCACGCAAAGCTTCGTCGCGCTCGATGAGATGTAGTCGATTGAGCATTTCAGCTGTGAGCGTCTCGGGAATGGGCTCTTTCAGGCGGTCGAGCATCGTTCTAGTGAGTTTCTCGATGGCACGTGAGTTAAGCCCTGATTTTTTCATCTTCTCGGTTGTGTTGTAGTAAGGCTGAAGTCCCATGCCGCTTACGTCAACCTTGTCGGCCTCGTCTATGTCGGGATGCGTCACCTGAATGCGGTTGTTGAAGATTCCTGGCTTTCCGAAAACGAGATAATCCTTGCCTATGCGATAGTTCTGCTTAGCATATTTTCCGCCGTTGAACCACACGAGATCCATGATTCCTGTGCCGTCGGTGAAGTGGGCTACGACTCGTTCGCGGCGTAGTCCCATCTCGAATGTCTCGAAGCTTAGGATATGTCCGACCACCTGTACGAAAGGCATGTCGCCGCAAAGTTCGTGAATAGTATATATCTTGCTGCGGTCAACATACTTGTAAGGATAGAATTCCAGAAGGTCGCCATAGGTATTAAGTCCTAACTCGTCAGAAAGAATCTTCTTACGATGAGGACCGACACCCGGCAGGTACATTATGTCTTGCTGGAGAATATCCACTGTCTATTTGAGTATTGATTCCGCGATGAGAAGGTCGAATGGAGTTGTTATCTTTATGTTCTCGCGATTACCCTCTACCATTGTGACTTTATGACCAAAAGCTTCTACTACAGAGGCATCATCGGTAAAGGCTTCGCTGTAAGGTTGCATGTTGGCTGCCTTTATCAGTTGTATGTCGAATGTTTGCGGAGTTTGAACCAGGCAATAGTCTGAACGCAGGACATTATGCGATGTAGGTATATGTCTGAGTGTCTCCACAACAGGAACAACGGGTATGACAGCTTTCTCCTTGCGGGCAGTCGCGTAGCAGTTGCGTATTACGTCTAATGAAGGAAATGGCCTCACCCCGTCGTGAATTCCTACCACCCCGTCGGCATCGTCGGGAATTATGGCAAGACCATGCTGGACGGAGTGGAACCGAGTGTCACCGCCGTTGGTCATCGTGTAGTCAACGGTGAAATTGTATTGGCAGCAGAGCTGTTGCCAATAGTCGTGTTGCGATTGTGGAAGCACAAGAATAATCTGCAGATTAGCGGAATAATCCCTGAAGCGTTCGATGGTGTGCATCAGCACAGGTTTGCCTCCGATAGGCAGGAACTGCTTTGGTCTGTCGCTGCCCATACGCAGGCCTTTGCCTCCTGCTACGATTACGACATAGTCCATCTTATCCTTGCATGAGGTGAACGAACCGCATTCCTTCGGCAACCTGGTCGGCTGTGGCTTGGTCGGTGAGCTGCGACAGAAGCGAATATGCATAGGGGAAGGCTGCTGCCGGACCTTCGCCTGTGGTGATGTTTCCATCTACGGTTACAAGGTCGGCGGTATAGGTGGCACCGTCGAGACCTTCCTGCATTCCGGGATAGCAGGTGGCTTTTTTGCCTTTGAGCAATCCCAGTTGTCCGAGCACAACTGCAGGAGCAGCGCAGATGGCGGCAATCATTTTTCCCTTCGCTGCCTGATCCTTTACAGCCTCGCGCACTCCGCGGTGAGCATAGAGATTGCTGGCACCGGGCATTCCGCCAGGCAGCATCAAAAGGTCGGCATCTTTAAAGTCAACCTCGTCGAACATCATGTCGGCTTGAAGAGTAACGCCGTGAGCAGACTCTACCCAGAACGACCCCATGATACTGACTGTCTGAACATCAACACCTCCGCGACGAAGTACATCGACGGGGATGAGAGCCTCGACATCCTCGAAGCCGTCGGCCATAAACATATAAACTTTTTTCATAATACGTTATATTATTGTAATGCGAGTAAGTATTTCTTTATAGTCTCTTTCAGTCCCATATAAAGGGCATCGCAGATGAGGGCATGGCCTATGCTCGTCTCGTCGGTCCATGGAATCATCTGATGGTAGTAATGCAGGTTGATCAGGCTAAGGTCGTGGCCGGCATTGAGCCCAAGTCCGATACGACGGGCTTCCTCTGCTGCTGCGATGAACGGTCTGATGGCTGTCGCACGGTCGTTGAGGTAACCCGATGCGTACGGCTCAGTATATAGCTCAACACGGTCGGCACCGCACGCCTTAGCTCCTTCCACCATTATAGGGTCGGCATCGACAAAGATGCTCGAACGGATACCGTTGGAGCGTAGGGTAGAGCAGATGTCAGTAAGGAAGTCGCGGTCGCTGATGGTGTCGTAGCCGTGGTTTGACGTAATCTGGTCGTTGGCATCCGGAACAAGCGTCACTTGGGTGGGTTTTACCTCGGTTACGAGTTGCATGAACGAGTCGATGGGATTTCCCTCGATATTGAACTCGGTGGTGATTATCGGACGTATGTCACGAACGTCTTGATAGCGTATGTGGCGCTCGTCGGGGCGTGGGTGGACGGTGATTCCCTGGGCTCCGAAAGCCTCACAGTCGATAGCTACTTTTACTACGTCTGGATTGTTGGCGCCACGGGCATTGCGAATTGTTGCCACCTTATTGATATTTACGCTTAATTTGGTCATAATCTTCTGTCAGTTTGTTCTTTCAAAAAAGCAAAGTTACTGCTTTTTTCTGTAATTACCAAACATTTAGCCATTTTTAAACAAAAACCGCCATAACATTTGGGAGAAAAGAAAAAAAATAGTAATTTCGCGGCGTAAAGCAATAGTATAACGACAATGGACAAACGAAAGTTGCGCTTCGCCATTTTTGGCAATATATATCAGACGAAGAAATCGGCATCGATTCAGAAGATGCTGGCATGTCTGAGTATGCGTGAGGCAGAGATATACGTAGAGGCTCAGTTCTACCGTTTCCTGATAAATGAACAGAAAATCAGTGTACCAGCAGACGGAACGTTTGAAGATGCTTGTTTCGAAGCTGACTTTGTAGTGTCTATGGGCGGCGATGGCACGTTTTTAAGGGCTGCGAGTATGGTGAGAGACAAACAGATACCAATCATAGGAGTTAATATGGGGCGTCTGGGATTTCTTGCTGATATATCAGCAGAGGAGATAGAACATTGTGTTGACTCACTATATACCGGCGACTACAGTGTGGAACAGAGAGCAGTGATAACTGTAGAGACCGACGGTGAGCCTTTCTGTGAATACAACTGTGCTCTGAACGATGTTGCGGTGCTAAAGCGCGACAATGCTTCGATGATTACTATCCGCACGAAAATCAACGACGACTTTCTTACCACATATCAGGCAGACGGTGTGATAATAAGCACGCCAACAGGAAGTACGGCATATTCACTATCAAACGGCGGGCCTATTATCGTGCCTGGAACAAACGTGATGCTTATTACAGCCGTGGCTCCACACAGCTTGAATGTGCGTCCGATTGTAATCCCCGACAATGCCACCGTGGCGCTTACAGTTGAGAGCCGCTCGCATAACTTTCTCGTGGCTTTCGACGGAAGGTCGGAAAACTGTAAAGAGGGTACGACTCTGCTGTTGAGGCGTGCTCCCTACAGCGTGAAGGTGGTGAAGCGAGCCGGACAGAAATACTTCCACACGCTGCGCGAGAAAATGATGTGGGGAGCGGATGTAAGATAAAAAAAGGGTTGCCGGAGCAACCCTTTTTTTGTGTGGAATTTACTTAATTATGACTTTCTTCGTCGTGCCGTCGCTCATCTTGATGATGTTCAGACCCTTGCCCGCGGTGCTTATGCGCATACCGTTGAGATTGTATATCTCTGTGGCAACGGCGTTGGTCGATTTGCGGAAGGCAACATCCTCAATACCTGTTAGCCAGTTCTGATAGATGGCATCGTTGGCTGTCTTCAGCTCAGCACTCTTTTCGCCGTTATTAGCGATGTAGATGTCGAAGAACTGAGCCTTTGAGTTCTTGTCGGCCAGATAAGCGCGAACATATACATTGTCTGTTCCGTTGTAGCTACGGGTGTATTTCTTCACCAGGCGTCCGCCGTTGATGATGTGGATGCTGTCGCCTAATACTTCCCATGTATTCTCCCATGCGTTGCCGTCCTTTGATGTCTGAAGTACGACTACCAGGTGCGATTCGTTCTCCGGCTTGGTACCGTTACCGATATATGCCACAATGTCGAACGGACCCTGGAATGCCTGTGTGCTTACGATGTAGGCATTATATGGGAAGGAGGCATTGGCTGGAGTGGTGTTCTTGTCGGCAAGGTTCACCTGATTCTTCGTAATGGGGAAGTTTGCATCGTCGTCGTCAACGCTTGCAAGGTTAGATGCACTCGTGTCACCAAAGGCTCTGCCCGGGCTTGTATTCTCCCACATTGAAAGCTGACCGCGTGAGCGTACTGCCCAGCCGTTTTCAAAGTTTGTCTCTTCCTCGGTATTGAGTTCGGAATATACTACACTTACTTCACCCGTCACGGGATCAATGTTCTCGGTGGGTTCGCCAATGTAGTATGGATAGACAGATTTGTCCTTACCCCATGAGAAGTAGTAGCTGACCTTTGAGCTGCTCTTGTTGCCTTTCTCGAAATACACTTCTTCTGTCGGATCCATGTGGGCGATGATGTCAACACGTGGCTCGGCATTCTTGATGGCGATGAGGCAGGAGTCTATTTCCGACTGTACAAGTGTCTCGCTGGTGGCAAAGGCGTAAATCGTCTTGCTCAGAGTGAAGCTCAGAGGTTCTGTATATTCAGAGCTTTCTGCTTTCTTGTTGCTTCCGGTGTAGTTGTACCATATCTGAGTGCCTTCGCTTGCGCATGTGATAGTTACCGTGGTGTTGTTGTCGCCTGGTACCATTGCAATCTGCGGAGTAGCTGCCTGCGCCTTCAAATCGACGGTTATCTCTGCAACGTCACTGAGCGTGTAGCCTTCAGCAATGGCTACGGCTTTCACCGTGGTCTCTGAGGTAACATTGAACGTGCCGTCGTACTTGGTGCTCTCCTGCGTAGGAGTACTGCCGTCGAGGGTGTAGAATATCTCGGCATCGGTTGCCGGTGCCTTAATGGTAACGTCGGTGTTCATGTTGTGATAGGTAAGCTCAAAAGTAGGAGCCTTTAGCGGAGTGATTTCCGACTTGCCGTTGACAAGTGCCTTGATAGAACTGATTATCAGCTGGATGTTTGCAACATCGGCAGCCTTGAAGGGAAGGTATAGATATCCGTTGTGGTTGATGTTGTGAGCATGAATGGCAGGAGTCTCAGTATCCATGATAAGTGCCATGACATCGTCTTTGGCAAAAATACCATCAAGGTTGACACCGTCGCCGGTGAGCTGGAGGGCCAGTGTTCCCTCGCCGTCGTCGATGAATTCAACTCCAGAGAAAATGGAATTGCCCTTCTGCGTAATCTTCACAAAGCCCATCTCGTTGGTTACGGTAGTTCCCAAGCCCCACGCTGCATACATAGCTGAATTGAGGTTAAGCACGGGAACCCAAGGCATAACGTTCTTGAGAGCATCTGCATAATCGGTGCCGACACTCTCTGAAATAACCACTGCACCGTAGGTTGCAAGACCTTCCTGGGTTAATGATGCGCTGTTTGTCTGGACATCAATCGCATCAACGGTGAATTCGTCGCTTGCCGTGATAGCTCCATAGATTACGTCGGTTGCGATGTCGCCATTGTAGAGATAAGCTATCTTCGATTTCTCGGCCGGAGTGCCTACTTCGATGCTGTAGATATGGCATCCGTTGGTGTTATATACTACAATGTCAACATATCCGTCTTCGTCCTCGTCGGTGACTCCTTCTGGCAGTGTCCATCCGGCTTCCCATGTATATGTATCAAGGGTTGTCGGCTTGAACGACTCACCAATCTGGTTGGCATCATCGTTGCAGGAACCTACGAATAGAGAGACTCCGCGGGCATCGCTTGGTTTGTGTGACTCTACCGTCATGCTGATTCTTTGGCCAATCTTCACTTTGGGAATAGTGAAACAGGCAATGCGTGCACCTACTGATTTTGCATTACCTCCGCCAAGCCAGAGATACTGGCCTCCGCCGTATTCGCCAAGCGATGTGCTTGGATAATTCACTGCGATGGCAAGACTGCGGCGTTCTACATAGGCAGGGTTGAACACCAGACCTGCTGTCTCGGCAATTTCCATGCCGTTAGCCATCAGCTCGCCGTTGCTACCCACATTGGCAGAGCTGTACGACCAGTAGCAGTTGCCGTTTGTGGCATTATCGCCGTTCGCTTTCTCTACGTCAGACCAAGCACCCTCGGTGACACCTTTGGTTGCTTCCTCGGCAAGGTTGGCTACCGTGGTACTGCCCCATGAAGTGAAGTCCCACTTGCGATAGTTCTGTGCATCGACGCTTAGCGCCAACATCAGAAGTACTGATAGTGTAAATAATTTCTTCATAATGTTTTCTGTTAAATTAGAAATTTTGGTTTTTAATGTCATTTTAGACTACAAAAATACATTAATAAATATTATATACATTAAATATCCTTCTTTTTTAGTATTATTTAACGTTAAAACGTGTAATAACTATTTTACAATTTACGACGGCATTTCCGGAATCCGGATAATGCCGCCGCAAATTATATAGGTCGTTCAGGAGAGTTATTTCACGATAACTTTCTTGCCACCGATGATGTTGATACCCTTCTGCGGAGCCTGCAGACGCTGGCCGGCGAGGTTGAATACCGGACCGTCAACCGTTACGTCGTCGGAAGCAGTGATGCCGCGGATACCGTCGGTACCGATGGTGTATTCATACAAGTCGCACTTCGTCTCCTTCTCGGCAGGAGTTACCAGGAGAATCTTCTTCAGCTGGATGGTGCCGCCGTTGAAAGTGGCATCGGCCTTCA
>AUXO015370830.1_pt1 | contig 10804 bp, 6 predicted proteins | sample 768731 | NCBI WGS metagenome assembly AUXO01 (sample SAMN02715735, study PRJNA202380) | gut metagenome | biome: sheep rumen | host: Ovis aries | place: New Zealand: Palmerston North
GTGCTTGGTTACACAACTCAGAAGAAGGCGGAACTCTCCAGTGCCGTTGTCTCCATGAGCGGTGACAAACTTCGTGACGTCGCCACCAACGATGTCGGCAACATGCTTCAGGGTAAAGTTGCCGGCGTGGTTGTCATGAACGGCTCCGGTCGTCCCGGTGAAAGCGCCGATATCCGTATCCGCGGTACCGGTTCCATCACTGCAGGTGCAGGCCCCCTCTATGTTGTAGACGGTGTTGCCGGTGGCAGCTTCAACCCCAACGACATTGAAACTATCACCGTCCTTAAGGACGCTTCCGCAACAGCACTGTATGGTGCAGCCGCATCCGGCGGCGTCATCGTGGTTACCACAAAGTCAGGAACGCAGGACAAGACAAATGTGGAGTTCAAGGCAAACGCGGGTATCAAGCGCGCCTTGACCGGACGTTTCCATCCCATGAAGTCCGCGGAACTCTATGAGTTCACCCGTTCCATGACCAAACCCTCAGACTTCGCGGCAAATTACCCGGAGAGCCTTCTGAGCCAGGATTTCGACTGGCTGGGCAATAGCTTCAAAACTGGTGTGGTCCAGGATTACTATGCTTCCGTTTCCGGCAAGGCCGGCAAGGTGAGCTATTTCATCAGCGCAGACCACTACAATGAGAAAGGTACGGCCGTCAATACCAGTTTCCGCAAGACATCGGCCCGCATGAACCTGTCGGCCCCTATCACGGACCGCCTGAACCTCACATTCCGCCTGAGTTATGAGAAATCCCATGACCGCTCGGAATCTTCATGGCGTCTGCTGGAATATGCATACTATGCCATGCCTTGGGATATTCCTTATAAATACGACGAAGACGGCAACCTCACCAATGAGTATGTCTTCATGCAGAACAGCATCCGTCCGGATAACGGCGAAAAATGGTGGACCCAGAACCCGTCCAATATCTTCCATAACGAGAGTTTGAACTATGGCAGGGGTTGGGGAGACGGCCTCACCGGAGACCTCCAGCTGGTTTGGAACGTAACCGACTGGCTCACCCTGGTTTCCATGAACCGTTATGATACTTCCAATTCCTTCTGGGAAAGCTACACAGACCCGTTCTCCTATGAAGGAACCACCACTAACGGTGCTATCAGCAACTCCGATTCCGAAAGCCACGGATGGGGAACCACAAACCTTGCCAAACTCCATCATACCTTCGGAGACCATGACCTTAACGGTACGCTGGGATGGGAATTCGGCGAAGGCTATTCCCGCGTTCTTGGTGCCGACGCAACAAGCATCATGCGTGGCAAGCGTTCCCTCAACAATGCCGATACTCCCGGAAAGCCGGAGGGTTACGATTATGAGACTCGTGCATGGGCTCTCCTGGCGCAGGCGCAGTACTCGTACCTTGGCAAATATATCGCCACTGCTTCCATCCGCTACGACGAAAGTTCCAAGTTCGGCCCCAAGAACCGCGGAGGTTTCTTCCCCGGCGTTTCGGCCGCCTGGATCATGTCCCGCGAGAAATTCCTGGAGAATAACCCTACCCTCACCTTCCTCAAGCTCCGTGCTGGTTTTGGTGTAACCGGTAATGACAATATTCCCAACTTCCAGTGGCAGAAGACCTATTCTCCTTCCGACAGCGGAGACGGCGCCTATACCCTCGACCGCCTTGAGAATCCTTACCTTGGTTGGGAAGAGGCTCTCATGACCAGCATCGGCGTAGACGCAACTCTCCTCAAGAACTGGAACATCACCCTGGACCTGTATCATACCCTTAACCAGAAGATCCTGCTCCAGAAACCCCTTCCTCCGTCCACAGGTTTCTATGCCATCATGGACAATGTGGGCAAGGTCCGCAACATGGGTGCAGAACTTGCTGTAGACGGTACCATCCTCAGGAATAAGGATTTCTTCTGGAACGTCGGCTTCAACATGGGCTTCAATCACAACAGGGTTGTAGAGCTTCCCGGGCATCAGGATATCATAATGACCCGCGGAGATGTGAACCAGCTTCTCAAGGAAGGTCAGGATGTATTCTCCTGGTACATGCCCAAATGGGTGGGCGTAGACCCTGAAACCGGTCTTCCGCAGTGGGAAAAGGTTGCCGAAGACGGAACTGTATCCATCGTCAACAAGTGGGACAACGCAACCAACCAGATTGTAGGCGTCGCTTCCCCTGCGTTCAGCGGCGGTATCAATACCGTGGTAAGCTGGAAGGGCTTTACCCTCAGCGCCAACGGAAACTTTGTGGTGGGCAATAAAATCTACAACAAAACCCGTGAATCCGTAGACCATGACGGTGCCTTTATCGGCATGAACCTCATGTCCCACAACAACGGCCTGGGCTGGACGCGCTGGCAGGAGCCCGGCGATATCGCCACTCATCCCATGCCCGAAAGCGGCCGTAAGGATGGTGCTGCTAATACATCCTCCCGCTATCTTGAGGACGGCAGTTTCTTCCGTCTCAGGAACGTGACCTTGTCTTACAATCTGCCTCAGAGCCTTATCGGCAAGATCCGCATGTCCGAAGCAAGGGTTTTCATTTCTGCCGATAACGTCCTTACCATTACCAGGTTCTCCGGCATGGACCCTGAGGTCCGTCTTGATGGAGATACATACCATCATGCCGGTATGTACACCCAGAACTATCCTATTCCCATGACCATCACCGGTGGTATCAACGTCAAATTCTAAAAGAGATTGCTACCATGAAAAAAATATTTGTAATAGTACTCGCGATTCTGACTCTGGCTTCCTGTAACATGGATCTGTACAGGTCAGATGCAATTACGGAAGAGGAACTTGCCCTTGATCCGGATGCACCGCTTCTTCTGACAAACGGTATTTATACTCTTTTTCAGGACAAGGTTGCCTACAAAGGGCAGTCCGGCGGAGAAAGCGGTAACTACTATATCCGCCATTATTTCCAGCTTGCCGAACTTCGCGGAGACAACGTAACGGTTTCCGGTATCACTGAAGACCCCTTCATCAATCCCTACCGTTATACGGATGACAACACCGCAAAGAACATCTACTACACCTGGTGGATGGCCTATAAGATTATCAATACCGCCAACTCTGACCTGAACATACTCAAGAATGCAGAGGAAACGGACATGAACAAACACCTCATGGGTGAGAACTACTTCTTCCGTGCACTCTGCCATTTCCATATGGTTACGCTTTTTGCGATGCCTTATGTCGACGGCCGTGACAACATGGGCGTTCCTCTTCGCGTCGGTTCAGATGACGATTATACTTCCACCCGTGCTTCAGTAGGTGAGGTCTATGATCAGATAGTCAAAGACCTGATAGAGGCAAAAGAGTGCATGAAAGTTGATATCGATCCTGAAAAGAGCCTGGTAAGAGGAACCGACAAAGGATATGTGTCATGGCATGCAGCTTCGGCCCTCCTTGCACGCGTCTACCTTTATATGGAGGAAAACGACAAGTGCATTGAGGAATGCACGGAACTCCTTAAGTATGCTCCCGCAGGTGCTTCCGGCGGATACGATTATGCCGATTACCCCAAGCATACCTATGATTCCGACGAAACAATCTGGTGCATCCACCTTAAACCCACTCATGAGTGGGCCATCGATCACGGCGAAGCCTCAATTGCTTCCATGTATATCAAGGACGGCATCGGCTGGGGTGAGCATTACTGGAGGGAGGAACTGATAGACTTGTTCCGCCGCTATCCTGAAGACAAGCGCTTCAAGGCATACTTCCGCATGATCGATCCCACTCCCACTGCTGCCGAAATAAAGGAAGGGGAGCCTACCATCAAGAGCTACGACGACATGTACAAGCGTCTTCCCGGCACTTTGTCAGTCGTATTCCCCGTGAGGGGCGCGTCCGGAGATTACTGCACAGGTTCCTGCACAATCGGCTGCAAGCGTAATGCCGACGGTTCCGTGAATTTCAAGACCCAGGGAGAGCAGACCGGCACCACTCTTGACGGCATGGGCAAGGAAATCCCTGTATTCAAGTACTACGACCATGTGGCAAAGCTCAAGATAGAGCACGGCCGTGATTCCGTCTACTATGTGGAGAACTCCGACGCAAACTTCCCCGGTGAGGAAATCGACGGCGTGAAGCGCGTATGGGTACGTCCCGGCCCGCCGGAGCCCAAGCCCAAGAACAAGACCAATCCCGATACCGGTGAAAAGTATCCCGAAACCCAGGCAGATGCCAATGCACGTTACAAGGCTGCCATCGGCCGTACGGATAACGGAGGCTTCTACATGCGCTACTACAACACCAAGTTCAGCTATCAGGACGGTTTGGCCATGATGACATCTCCCGTATTCCTCCGCTGGGGTGAAGTTTACCTTAACCGCGCTGAGGCTTATGCCAAGAAGGGACAGGATGCCCAGGCACTTGCCGACATGAACGTAATTCGCAGCCGCGCAGGTGTTCACGAATACACTTCCGGAGACGTTGCAACATTTGGCTATGACAGCGTGCTGGACATGGTTCTTGACGAGCGCCGAATGGAACTCTGCTTCGAAGGTCACCGCTTCTTCGACGTGTTCCGCAACAGGCGCCCTCTGGACCGTCGTTATGTGGGATATCATACTTGGGAGATTATTCAGCCCGGAGACCTCAGGATTGCCCTCCTGATTTCCCAGGATGAAATCAATGCCAGCAACATTGAACAGAACCCCCGCTAAACTGAAAGCATAATTTTATACATTAACCATTAATCAAAACTGTTATGAAAAAATTAATGACAATCCTGGCAATGTTTGCCATGGTCGGATTCGTTTCCTGCCAGAAACCTGCCGACAACTCCAAGAAGAATGACGAACAGAAGGAGGAGCAGAAACCCGATGATCAGAAACCCCTTGACGAACGCCGTATGGAACTCTGCTTCGAAGGTCACCGCTTCTTCGACGTGTTCCGCAACAGGCGCCCTCTGGACCGTCGTTATGTGGGATATCATACTTGGGAGATTATTCAGCCCGGAGACCTCAGGATTGCCCTCCTGATTTCCCAGGATGAAATCAATGCCAGCAACATTGAACAGAACCCCCGCTAAACTGAAAGCATAATTTTATACATTAACCATTAATCAAAACTGTTATGAAAAAATTAATGACAATCCTGGCAATGTTTGCCATGGTCGGATTCGTTTCCTGCCAGAAACCTGCCGACAACTCCAAGAAGAATGACGAACAGAAGGAGGAGCAGAAGCCCGATGATCAGAAACCCGATGATCAGAAACCCGATGACCAGAAACCGGATGACAATCCTCCTGTAGAACTTACCATTGACGGTAGCTTCGAGGACTGGGCAGGTCTTGCAAAGGGCACTTATTCCCAGACCTACGGTGATGAGGAAGCTACGCATCCTGCACTTACCCACTGCAAGGTATATGCAACCGCAGAAAAAATCTTTGTGTATGTTGAATGGGATGTCGAGCAGGTTTCCCATGATCCGGGTGATCCCAATGACCTTGATGAATGGGGAGACCCTAAGGGCAAGGAATCAGTTCCTTTCCACTGCTATATCAATACCGATGGCAACACCGCAACTGGTGGTTTCTCAGATCAGTATGCCGATGCCAGTATCGATGTCCTTCTTGAAGGCTTCATTTATCCTGATGGCGCGAACGTGGGCTCATATGCACCTGGTGCTTTCGCATGGAACGGTGATCCTAACGGAAGCGGTTGGGCATGGGCAGAGCTTGGCGATGTTACCTGTGAAGGTGCCGGCGTTGATGGCAAGTATGAGCTCTCCATCAGCTGCGCAGACCTCAAGGGCTTAGGCTTCCCTGTGGCGGACGTCTTCTCAATTGGTTTTGACATCCAGCAGAACTGGGATTCAGTTGGCGTCCTTCCTAACGCCGCTCCTTCAGAGGATAATGCTTCCGGCGTTGTGAACAGCCTCTCTGTTACTGTTCAGAAGTAATTGAATTAGTATGATTTCTCCATAGGCGGTCCTGTGCTCAGGACTCGCCTATGGATTTTTAAAAATAATAAAACAGTGAAACGAATCAGCAGTATCATCATTCTTGCCGTCATGCTTCCGGTACTGGTACTCTCATGTGGCAAGAATTCCGGGGATGCTTCACAGGTAAGCAGTCTTAAAGTAGTTTCCTATAATCCTACCGATGAGATATTCCCTAATCCGGAACGTGGCTTTTACCTTGCTTCAGAAATCAGTAAGGCCGATGGGAAAGGTATTGCTGATGCCAGTATGAGGGCAAACAAGCTTCAAGGCCGCTCTCTATTTCTCCTTGAGTTCCATCTCAAGGATTATGTAAACTGTGATATTGCTCAGGATTACCTTGAGACAATACGCTTGAAATTTCAGTCACTCAGGGATGGCGGTGCTAAATGTATCCTCCGTTTCTGCTATTCCAATGGCTTTTCACAAGCCGATAAACCCTGGGATGCAACCCTGGAGCAGGCTCTTCGTCACATAGAACAGGTCAAACCCCTTATTCAGGAATATTACGATGTAATCATGGTGGTACAGGCCGGTTTTGTGGGCAGTTGGGGCGAATGGTATTATACAGATCATTTTGGTGACAACGCTTCCAGAAGAACGCTTATGAATGCCCTTCTGGATGCCGTGCCTCAGCAAAGGCAGATAGAACTCCGCACACCTGCATATAAAATGGCCCTTTACGGCGTTACCCTTGCCGATACCATCACTAGGGCTGAATCTCACCAGCCAACCGTCAAGGCACGTATCGGCGGCCATAATGACTGCTACCTTTCCAGTGCCAATGACGTTGGTACATATAGGAACTCCAAGGACCGTGAATTCTGGGCCGCGGAAAGCCTTTACACAATTATGGGAGGAGAATCCTGTGAGCTTACGAATTATTGCCATTGCGAAGCTCCCAGCTCAAAAATTCATGGTGCGCTGGAGGACCTTGCAATTAACCATGTCACTTATCTGAACAACGGATATCATCCCAGTGTCCTTGGACGTTGGAAGGATGAAGGTTGCATGGATGAAATCCGTCGGCGCCTTGGATATCGCTACGTCTTGAAAGAAGGAAAGTTTACGGAGAATCCCGTGGCTGGAAAATCTTTCGAAGTCCAGCTTTCCATTTTCAACGAGGGCTTTGCTCCTGTACAGAACCCCAGAGATGCAGAACTGGTTCTCTGTGACGCTTCCGGTAAAGTGGCCAAAACTTGGCCTCTTGACAGTGACCCCCGTTACTGGATGCCGGAGCAGGAAACAGTAATAGAAAAGACTATAACGCTCCCGGAAGGGATTTCGGGCAAGATTAATCTTTATCTCAATCTCCCGGACCCTTGCGAGACTATCCATAATAATCCCCTGTTCTCCATCCGTCTTGCCAATGAAGGCGTATGGGACGAAAACACCGGATACAATCTGCTGTATAGTTTCAGTCTTTAACAATAACCTTTAAACACTATTCTCAGTATGAAAAAATTAATGACAATTCTGGCAATATTTGCCATGGTAGGTTTCGTCGCATGCCAGAAACCTTCCAACGACAACAAGAAGGACGAACAGAAGGAGGAGCAAAAACCCGATGATCAGAATCCCGAAGAGTATGCCGGCCCTGTAGAGGGAACTTCCGAGTGGTCCCTTATTGGCGCTCTCCTTGAAACCAGCTGGGACAAGGACTATGTCATGGCTGCAGACGGAGATATCTATGTGGTAAAGAACGTTAAGCTTGCCGCTGCCGATGAATTCAAGATCCGCAAGGATAAGGCCTGGGGCGACAGTCCTAACCGTGGTGGCGTATATGCCGAACTTGGAAAGGGCTTTGCCGTAGAGCATAACGGTCCCAACATCAAGCCCGGTCTTGACGGCATCTATGACATTTACTACAATGCCGCCAAGGAGCAGATGGCAGTTTGCGCAAAGGATGCAGCTCCCCAGTGGGCCGATGCACCTGCCGCTGCAAAGATCGCCGTTGACGGTGACTTCGCAGACTGGTCGGCACTTGAGGCCGGTACCTTCAAGAAGGCTGTAAATGATCCCGATTCCCCCTGGCCCGGCGTTGCCGAAATCCGCTGCTACGCAGATGCCAACTATGTATTCTACTACATGAAGTTTGACGAGGAATCACTCCAGGAGTGCAAGGATGCAGATACTCCCGCCATGCATATCCGCCTTTGCATCAACACCGACGGTGAGTATGAATCCGGTTACACCAGCTACTTCCTTGAGGGTTATGACTTCATCATTGAAGGTCAGATCATGGATGCAGGTGAATGGGTTGAATACGATGGCACACTCCACCAGAGAATCGGCGGATGGGTAGAACTTCTTGCACCCGAGAATGGCTTGGTATATGGCGTTGGCAAGGGCAACGAGTTTGAAATTTCACTTGACCGCGCACTATTCAACAAGGCTATCGACGATGCCGTTGCCGCCGGTACGATTGACGCCGCGGACAAGAAACCCATGGGCGACGAATTCCAGACCGGTATCCGTTTCTACTGCAACGGCTGGGATGAGTTCTCAAATATGCCTAACTCCTCCATCGAGGAAGAGGCTGGCAATGGCTGGGGCTACCTCATGCGTATCAAGACCAACAAGTAATCCATTTGTTGGATGAATAAAACCGCTTTGATATTCCTGTGCCTGGCACTCCTTTCAGGGTGCCAGGCATCGGGTATCCGCGGTTATTGGAACCGTGTTCCGCTTCTTGAGAACAATTTGGAGGTCTCTGAAGACCGTTTCGGCGCTTTCTGTGAGAAGGCCGCTGCCGCTCCGGAGGAAGACGCCCTTGCCGCTTTGGACGTTCTCTTTGACCGGCTTCGAAAGGACACGGTTGCTTATTATGTTTATTCTGACTGGATGGACGGGGCTTTCTACAGTCTCCTTTCACCCTGCCGTAATGCCGCCCTCTATTCAAAAGCCGTAGACCGGATGGTCTCTGACGGCATTCTTGATCAATCAGAATATGAATCAAGGATCCAGAGAAGAGAGTGGATGGGCTATAATCAAAAAGGCGCCACGGCAACAGTGCCCGGCGTGATTTTCAAGGAGCGCACGCTTGTGCTTGTCCTTGACCAGGGGTGTCCTTCATGCAAGGAAGCCCTTACCAGCCTGGCCGCAGAATGGGCCGATGCAAGACGCATCGCAGTTTGCTGCGGCTATGGCGCAATTCCCGCCCTTCCCGGATGGGAATACCTGAGTGAAGAACCGTCAAGGGCCGTTTTCGACCCTAAAATGACACCTATATACTTTGTGGTTTCCGCAGACGGAATTGTGGAAACCCCTTATACACTGGTTTTCTAACGCTTGACCTGATGAAAAAGACTGTTTTAGCCATCCTTTTTGCAATGGCGGCGCTACTCTATCTGCCCTGCTGCATTTCATGTTCCCAGCCACAGGTTAATGAGGATCCCAAGATTCCGGGTCCGCCTCCCGAGGACGAAACCCCGGAAAACCCCAACCAGAACGGCACTCCGGAGGACGAAACCCCCAAGCCGGACACCTACACATTTGAAGTATCGGCCCTGAAGGGTACCTGGGAAGTGGGAGACGAGATTTATATTCACGGCGGCTACGCCCCCGCCGCACAGGTGATTACGCTTTCGTCGGACCAAATCTCGGCAGACGGCAAAACTGCCACCGCAGAGCTTCCTGCCGACATCCTCAAATATCCCGGAGACCCGGACCCCCTGTACGCCGTATGGCCTGCCCACGCCGTAAAACGCGAAGACGGCCTTGTGGGTCCTGTCATTTCGTTTGATATTGCCGATATACTCCTCACCCAGGCATACCTTGAGGAGAAGAATTTTGCCTTCAAGGATATTTCTTCGTTCATCTCCTTTACTGTTACCGGCGGCTATGACCGTTTCATCATAGCCGGAAAACTTCGTCCCGGCCTTCGCTTCACAAACTACAAGAACGAGTATTCTTCGGCCAGGAGCACTCCAGCCAAACCCAAGGATGACGGGTATCCGTTCCGCGAGGAAGAACTTGCTGCAGACGGAGTTGTAAATAAACTCTACTTCCCCGGCGGCATCAACCTGAAGGAGGGCTTCACGCTTTTCTTTGCAAAGGGAGACTCATGGACGGCGTCGTATACTTATCCGCAAGGCGCTGACATCAAGGCGGGTACTTCCCTGGATCTTGGTGACCTTACTGCGAAACTCGAGGCCTATGACGGAGGTCAGCCCCGCATGCCTCAGGTGACAAGCGTCACAAAATACACTGTCAATCTGAACGAATTCTCCGGGCTGTGCCTTAGCGAGGACAAGTCTTTCCTCTGGGCCATAGACGACAACGGAAAACTTGGGCGGATTGACATCTCGGACAATGTTGGCACTGTCCTCGAGTCCTGGGCTTCGGGCGGAGACCCCGAGGGCATTACAATTAACCCTGAAACCGGGGACCTTATCGTTGGCAATGAGGAGCCGGTTTCCGTGGGGATTATCAAGGCCCCGGTGAGCAAGAACGACAAACAGACCATTCTCTTCAAGATAAAGGAGGCTTCGGGTTATGGAAACTCCGGTATGGAGGGCATTACCTATTACAAGAAGGACGGAGGCCGCGATCTGGTATACTGTGGCACTCAGGTGGACGCCAACCTGTTCCTCTGTGACCTCAATGCCGAAGTTGACGCCAGCAAGTATACAAAGCTGGTCCAGGAGCCCATTTCGCTTCGCAAGAGATTCCCCGGCGTCCTGGAGATAGCAGGCCTTTGCTATGACCCCGTCACCGACTGGCTGTGGATGATTGACTCCGAGGCCCACAAGATATTCGTGTTCTCAGGAGATGCCTCCACCCTTCTGTGTACCTATGCCCTCAAAACTAAGTCCAACGAGGAAGGCATTGTGGTGGACCGTTCCCGCAACTGCGTTTGGATTGCCGACGACTA